>Ga0185299_10000204_pt1 | contig 180849 bp, 166 predicted proteins | sample PaiPotPPA55metaG_FD_128002 | JGI IMG/M metagenome (GOLD analysis project Ga0185299, IMG submission 128002) | Iron sulfur acid spring bacterial and archeal communities from Banff, Canada, to study Microbial Dark Matter (Phase II) - Paint Pots PPA... ...
ACGCCGCGATCGACGAGACATGATTCGCTCCTTTTCGAGGGCCTTCATTCGCCCTCGGGGAAGCGGAATCATCACTTAGCGGACTGTTCGATTATCCGAGGCCGGGTCTGAGTGGGCTGCGATTCTCGGTACCATAATTTGCGACGAGTGTGGGCTACCCTTCCTCTTGGCTGCGGCGGCAGATGCGGCTTATGCCAAGCATGTGATGAAGTGCTGACATGCTTCAAATGAATCCAGCACGCGTCAAGTTCAAAGTAGCACTGCTAACATTGATATTGCTAGTGGCTGTAGGGGTGCAGACCATGACACCCCATGCAACGCCTACAATGCATTTAATTTCCGGGATTGCTATACCAGCAGCGTTGCTCGGTACGGTACTTTTGCTCATAGCGGTCTTCAAAGAACAAGCGCGAATCAACAATGCCATGACGGTACGTTGGCCGTTGATATTTCTGCTCGTGGTGCTTGCAGCAGCATTCATGGCTGCAATCATTTGGGTCAAGTCATTGTTAGGATTTCCGCACTAGCCGCGTTCGTGGTCTGGGCGCTGCTCCTCCGTCAGCAGCTGGCTATCAATCGACACGAGCCAAACTAACAAGCCGGTTCTGCCTCACTCTCGGCGCACTTACATCGCCAAAAGCACGAGCACAAACATATCGTGTTCATGCTCTTTTCACGCGTGCGCTCAAGGAGCGGGTAGCTGTACGGCGTTGCTTACATGCGAAGCAAGCGCTCTACCAGCTGAGCTACATCCCCACGGCCGTCGGTCTTCTATTCAGCGCCGGCACGACCCTCGGCGCACGCGCTATACCCTAGCATACGGCAGGATTTCGCGCAAACGGTCTTGGCCAGCATTAGGCGAGACCGGCTGAGCGTTGCAGCCGAAGCGCGCGGTCCATGTCGGCGAAAAGGGTGCTTACCTTCGGACGTAGCGTTTGCCCAGCGTACGCTGGGTTCCAGAATCCTAGATTGACTCGATAAACTCCGTCAGAAAACGGAGGTACGCATTGCTGTAATTCGAGAGTCCTAGAAGTTCATCATCATATCCAGTATGCGCTTCAAGCAATTGATGATTCACATTTGGTAGAATGACAACCGACGAATCGGTGTTTGCCGATCGGTCAAGCAAATCCGAAAGGTTGATGGCGCTTTGCGGCATTGGCGAAGACTTGTCAAGCGTTCCGTAAATGCCAAGGACCTTTGCATGTACTGTTCCCGATTGCGAAGGGTCGAACGCTGCACGGTCATTCCAATAGCGCTGCAGATCTGCTTCGGAATCGGGCATGAAGACGTTCCCGAACCACGGCCGCGTTTTTACCTGAGTAGCAGCCGCCTGCAGGGCTGCCCAGCCCACGCCGGACCGCGCCACCGCATACTCTTGATTCTCAAAAGCCGTAGCCTCGGAGATCTCCGCGTCAGATGCGTGCGCTGCGCGTAGCGCGCCTTGGAGCTCGAATAAGTCCGCCTGCCACGTCGGCACAAAATAACCGCTTTGATCTATCGCAAATGAAATAAGAGGATCTCGTGCAGCCATCAGGATGGACAGCATTCCGCCCTGACTGGCTCCCCAAGCCCCAATCCGATTGCGATCGACACCGTTCATGCGCGAAAGTGTATGGGCGGCCGACAACCCGTCGCCGGCTAGCAGCTCGGAGGACGCGGGTCCCACGAAGGGCGTCGATTCTCCCGACCCGCGTTTGTCATACGTCAGGACGGCTAGGCCGTAAGAGACGAACAAGTACGGGATCATGCCATTGTCGTCGCGCGTCCCATCGTCCGAACCATGCATCAGCACCACTCCAGCAACTCTTTGGCGGTTAAGAGGCATCAATACCGTGCCGTGAAGAGTGAGTCCTGAATTCTCAAAGGTTATGGGAATCGTGCGGAATGTAATCCTTGGTGCCGTGATCATGTATTTGCCGTCGTCAATCGTTAGAGCGCCGGGCAATTCTCGGATTGTCGCAACGGGCGAACCGTGCGGAATCAGCGTCGCTGAAATCGTCCATTGGCTCGGATCTTGCGGCTTCATGAATCTAACCGCGCCGGTATCGGTGCGAACGAAGAGTAAGTGCGGCCCACCGTGCGGTGGATTGATGGTCGCGACAATAGCACGCTGGCCGCCCGGAAGTGAGTAGACACCCTCGGGCGACGCTTGCGCGACGGAAAAAGACAATGCGAGGAAGGCGAGTATCGAATATGCGATAGCGCGCATCAGCTCCCTTTCGTGAGAGACGCTCTGTGTACGGCGCCTTAACGCAGATTGTTTCAAACCTTAGCATACGGCGCGTTTCTGCGCAATCCGGTAGGGTCAGGATTGGTTGAAGTGGTCTGCGGATTCGCGGCGTAACATAAGGCGCGGTTTTGCGCAAACACGGTAAGAGGATCGCGCACGCGCGCAATCCTCTTTACGGAGTCTGGGATCTGTGCGGATTAACCCTGCGGCGGCGGCGAGGGCTTTGGAGTGGGATGAGGTGCGTGCTTATTCACCGGATGAGCCGTTGGCTTTACGTGGGGCGCCGGCGTATGCACCGGCCTCACGAACGGCGCCGGCGTGTGGACCGGCCTTGCGAACGGCGCCACCGTGTGCACTGGCTTGACGAGCGGTGCCGCTGTGTGCAGTGTCTTGACGAAGGGCGTCGGCGTGTGCCGCGGTTTTGGGTGCGGCGTTGGCGTCGGCATCGGCTTGACGAACGGAGCCACCGTGCGCACCGGCTTGACGAAGGGAGCCGGCGTGCGGAGCGCCTTGACGAAAGGAGCCGGCGTGTGCCGCGGTTTCGCGAATGGCGCCACCGTATGGACTGGCTTTGCGAACGGCGCCGGCGTGCGGGTCACCGCCTTGATGACCGTCAGATGGACCAAGCCATGGGCGGCAGGGTGATAGACCGGATGCGCGAGCTTCAACGGGTGTGGCGGCAACAGCACGATCTTCGGCCGTATGTTGGCGATCGATTCGATTCGCGTCTGTTGCGTCTTGAACGAAAAGCGCGTCACGGCCGGCGCCTTGGCAACGAAGCGCGAAACCGCGAACGTACGCGAGAGAACGATGGGATGCTTGACGACCAGCACGGATGAATAGTGCAGGTTTGCCGCCGACGGAACGACCGGAATGGCGCCGCGGACGAGCAGGATCTGTTTCAAGCGCTGCGGCCGCACGATGATCAGGCGCCTGAAATTCCCCTCGCGCCACGCACTGACCGGGATCATCGTGACGCCGCGGTAGTACCGGGCATTGCTGTAGTAATTGTAGATGTTGGTCACGTTCGTGACGTTCGTGACGCTGGGAGACGGATACGAATAATTCTGACCGTACCAGGGCTGATATTGTTCTCCTGGTGCCAGCGGGATCCAGCCGATGTCGGCGCTGCTGGTTCCGAGCATGCTGAGGAGACCGCCCGCAATGCTTCCGAGCCCGCCGCCAGCGCCGTTGTTGCCGGTCAAGAAGAAGGAGACGACGGCGGGCAGCCACTCGGATGCGAGGCTCGTCGACGAGGCCTGATACTGGCCGGCCGGCGGCTGCCAGAGCCATCCGCCATAGTTTGGGTTGTTGAACCACGTGCCATAGTGCGATGTCGCGTAGCCGTACGGCGCATTATCGACCCACGTGTAGCCGTATCCCGGCTCCCAGACCCACTGACCGTTCTGATAGGGTGCGAAGTTCGTCTGGTTCTGGTTGTTCGGAGCCCAGGCGTAGCCGTATCCCGGCACGTCTTGCCACTGGCCGTAGTTGGCGAAGTTGGCGTACCCCGAAAGCTGCGGCGACAGATACGGATTCGAATTATACGCGGAGACCACCGACTGGTCGCGCGCAATGTTGAACTGGTCGAAAGAATCGAGCCCGATCGCGCCTTGCATCGTAATCGAAGAGCCGTAAGCGACGAGGGTGCCGCCGGGCGTCAGGATCTGCGAGCCATTCGCCGTCGCGACGGTTGCGGCTCCGCTGCGCACGGTGACCAGGGTTTCTTGGTTGCCGAGCACCGTCACACGGTAATCGCCGGTCTGATTCGGTCGGAGGGTGAGCGACGGAGTATCGACTTGCGGGCTGCCGTCCGCGCCTTGCAGCTCTGCCAGGTCGACGGTGCCGATGGCCAGCTGAACCTCGCGCGCGTTGGGGTTGAGATTTACCATCCGCACCTGCGTATTGCCCGCAACTCGCAGCATCGATATACCGTCAAACTGCACTTCGGCGTCCGAGCCGTAGCCCGTGGCGATGTAGTCGCCCGGCACCAACAGCGCGTTGACCGACGCTGCCACTTGCGCTCCGCTGTCGCCACGCACGATGACGACGTTTCCGTTCGCGACGCTGACGTCGGCCACCCCAGGGTTGCCATCGTTGTAGGGTTGAGCCGTGGCTCGAGTCGCGTCAGTGAGCCCAGCTGTCAAGGCAATCGCCGTCGCAAGAAGCGCTCCGAGCATTTTCCCAGATCTCATCATAATTGCATGTACCTCGATGTGTGTAACGCGATCAAGCGCAGTTGCGTTGCGACCCATTCCTGAGCAAACAAGCATCCCGCTCTGAAGCAGACGGCTGGTTGGTCGTCTGCAAGAGTATTGCGAGGCGTCCGACGCGTATGGGGTGATCAGGCTGTTTTCTCGCGAGCGTCCGCGGGAACACCCGTTCTGGAGGAACGACGATGGCACAAGTTGTTTCCGTGCGGGACACGATTCCCGTCATGCCCGACGCGAGCGAGGCGTACAAGAGCGCGCGAGAAGAGCTCTTTAACGCAGAGGCAGCGCTTCGAGAACAGATCGGAGCGGTTGCCGCAAAACGCCGAGCGCTTCCGACTGGACCCGAAGTTGCGGATTACGCGTTCACTGAAGGCGGCCGGCGCGTCCGGCTTTCCGAACTTTTTTCCCGAGGCTCCGAGCTGATCGTCTACCATCTTATGTATTGGGCCGATGATGACGAGTTTTGCCCGATGTGCTCGATGTGGATCGACGGGTTGAACGGCGTTGCCAAGCACGTCCAGCAGCGAGCGAACTTGATCGTCGCCACGCGAGCGCCCGCCGACAAGTTGCAAGCGTGGGCGAAGCGCCGCGGTTGGGATGCGATTCGACTGCTCTCCGACGACGGTTCGGCGTTCGCCCGCGACATGGGGGCCGAAGATGCCAATGGCGATCCGGTCGAAACGGTCGCGGTCTTCGTAAAGGACGGCGCGGCGATTCGAAATACGTACCTTGCGCACGCGTTCGTGCGAGAGCAATGGGGCTACATCGATCTGTTGAGCCCCGTGTGGCACGCGTTCGATTTGCTCCCGTCGGGCCGAGACGACTGGCATCCGTCAAACGATGATAGGTAGGGACTCTGATCGGGCGCCGACTTTGAGCGCCGCCGCGGCCTACCTCGCGTGTAGACTCGTAGGACAAACGCGTCACGCCCCAAACCTGTGCGCCAAGCACGGGAGGGAATATCATGTCGCTTGAGGTCTTGAGTACGACCGCCGCTATCGGCACCTTCGTCGTCATCGCCGCGACCGCCATCGCGGCAGTCGTTCAACTTCGCCATTTACGGGCGCAGAACCAACTGACTGGTTTGTTAACGGTGCTGGCGCGGGTCGAGAATCCGACGTTTAACGAATGGGCGGATGGCGCAAGGCGCATCATGGCCCAGAGCATAGGAGATCCCGAATTTCGCAGGAGCATCATGGACAACACGTTTGAACGCCAAAACAATCCTTGGCTCAACCTCGCGAATTCCTACGAATGGTTCGGGAGTCTGGTCAAGCACCGCTTGATACCGTACGAAGAGGTAATGGATGTCTACTCTGAACGGATCGTACAAGCCTGGAGCCTCGTTGAGGACGCCGTAATCGTAACGCGTCGCACAGCCGGTCCGGCGGTATGGGAAAATTTCGAGTATCTCACGGTCTTAGCGAAAAAATGGATTGCAGGCCACCCAAATGGAACTTACCCAAGACATACCGCTCGGCTTCAGCTGATGGACAAGTGGTTGGCCACCGACCGAGCTGCCGGGTTAGTGCCGGCTAGGACAGGTTAACGCTCGAAAGCCTAGGCTACGAGGTCTGCTGCTGCGTCCGGAAGGCTAACCGTGAGACGTTTCATATTTGAAGGGTAGGCGCTAGGATGGGCGCCGAGGTATCGTTGCGAGATGGCCGCAATATATTCGAAATTTTCATAGATGCCATCGAAGCCGGTAGCCGCTCGACGTATCGCAGTGAAGCCCTCCAAGTCATTCCAGAAGCCAACGACGATATCACTATAGATGTCGAGAAACAAGCTTTGGTCAAAAATGCCTCGTTTGACGAGTGCACCGAGATTTTCAAACGTATTCGCGATCAGAACGGCCGCCTGACGAACTCTTGCATAGCGGTCGTCGGATTCCGCCACAGCCGCGCGCCGAGCGTACTCGATACAGTACCTGCAAAAATCACGCCCTTGTAGCAGCGTCGGGAGCTCATCGCGCACCAACGATTCTGCGTTTCGAAAATCTTGATTATCCATTTCATTCTCGATCGTCAGCAGCGCAGTGATCAGATTGCCCGCGCGCAGATGCCGTAACTGTACAAGTGCCGCAATCGCCGTTGCGGCTATGATTGCTGCGGTGGTCAGGGTTCCGAGCGTATTGAGCAGTTCGAGCGACATGACGTCCTCCACCACGTTGTGGCCTACACAAAGAGGCCAGCCGAGGGTTTAGTGGCCGATGACTTTGGATTGCCGCCGCGACCTACCTCGCCCGAGCCGGTCATAGGACAATTTCGCCGTGCCCCAAACGTGTGCGCCAAGCATGGGAGGGCTACATCATGTCGCTTGAGGCCTTAGGCACAGCTGCCGCCGTCGGCACCTTCATCGTGATCGCCGCGACTGCCATCGCAGCCATCGTGCAACTGCGCCACTTAAGGGCACAGAATCAGCTCACGGGCTTGCTCACCGTCTTGGCGCAAGTGGAGGCCCCGGAGGTCAACGATTGGGTGGACGGTGCAAGAGAACTGTTACAATCGCGATTGCCCGACCCCGCGTACCGGCGTGCGATCTTGGATGGGACGTATGAGCGCAAGAATAACCCGTGGCTGTACCTCGCGAACTACTATGAATGGGTCGGCAGCCTCGTCAAGCACAAGCTCCTTCCCGAGGAGTCGTTGCTCGATGTTTATTCCGGCAGGATCATTGGAGCGTGGAATATCCTCGAGGGCATCGTTCCGCTGATTCGCAGGCGTGGGGGTCTTTCGGTATGGGAGAATTTTGAATACCTAGTCGTTAAAGCGCGCAACTGGAGCGCGCGATATGCGCAGGGGACGTTTCCGAAGGGCGTGCCAAGATTGCAGATTAACGTCACCTGGCCCGAACTTGCGTAGACACCTCGCGCAACGCGTCTTTGATGAAGTTGGAGGGAAATGAAGAAACGCAAACTTGGAAACAGTAACCTGGAAGTCTCGGCCATCGGGCTGGGCTGCATGGGGATGAGCTTTAGCTACCCTCCGTTCCCGGACAAGCAGGAAATGATCGCCCTCGTTCGCTCAGCGGTCGAACGCGGTGTGACGTTCTTCGATACCGCTGAGGCGTATGGCCCGTTTACTAACGAAGAACTCGTCGGCGAGGCGCTGGTCCCCCTCCGAGGTCAAGTGGTGATCGCCACCAAGTTCGGATTCAAGTTTGATCCTGACACCGGCGCGCAGGTCGGCCTCGATAGCCGGCCGGAGCACATCAGACAGGCCGCGGAGGGATCGCTCAAGCGACTCAAGGTGGACGCCATCGATCTCTTTTATCAACACCGCGTCGATCCGGACGTCCCGATCGAAGAAGTGGCGGGCGCGGTAAAGGCACTAGTCGCGGAAGGCAAGGTGAAGCACTTCGGCCTCTCCGAAGCGGGAGCGCATACGATCCGCCGCGCACATGCTGTGCAGCCGATCACCGCGGTGCAAAGCGAATACTCGCTGTGGTGGAGAGCTCCCGAAGCGGAAGTATTGCCGACACTCGAGGAGCTGGGGATCGGTTTTGTTCCCTTCAGCCCGCTGGGCAAGGGGTTCCTCACAGGTAAGATCGACGAAACGACGACGTTCGAGAGCTCCGATTTCCGAGCCGTCGTTCCGCGCTTTACGCTGGAGAATCGCAAAGCGAATCGCGCCCTCGTCGAGCTGCTTGCCGAACTCGCAGCAGGTAAAGGCGCGACGCCCGCTCAGATAGCGCTCGCGTGGCTGCTCGCGCAAAAGCCGTGGATCGTTCCAATACCAGGTACGCGGAAGCTTGAACGCCTCGAAGAGAACCTCGCAGCGGTCGCGGTGGAGCTTACGCCGGACGATCTCCGTGAAATCGACAGCGCTGCTTCGCGGATCACGGTGCAAGGGGCTCGGTATCCCGAACGTTTGGAACGCATGACCGGTCTCTGAGCTCTGGACGGCGGAACTTAATACTACGGAAAGCGGCGATCAGTACGGATACTGTTGACCTCGTTTACGAACTTGTCCGGTTCCTCCAAGAACGGGAAATGCGCGGAGTGCGTAAACCAGACGAGCCGTTTTTGGGGAGCTCGCAGTCGCTGAAAGTATTGTTGTGTGCATTCTTGCGGATCAGTCTCGTCATATTTTCCAGTGAAGAAATAGACCGGCACACCCACGGCGGGCACGGCATCCATCAACGGCGCATTTGGGCCGCCCTTTATGACGTCGTATCGCATATTTTTGTGCGTGAACCTGACGCCTTTGGGGACATTCATCCCATCCGAAAACGTATATTCGGGAGCGCTCAGGCCCATTAGAAGTAAGGGAACGAAGCTCGTGGCGCCGCGCAACTCTCCCCCGTATTTGAAGAGCCAATGTTCAGTGTCGAGAGGCTTCTTGCCGTCGAGTTGAGCCAACGCTTCTGCATCGTGTGCGGCCAGTGCGTTGCGGCGAATCCAGGCCTCCTGATAGGCGGCGTTTTCCGAATGCGAACACGCAAGCTGCGCGATTGCCACGTAGGCGCTGAAGAGCTGCGGATACCGTTGCACGAGCAGCATTCCCAAATATGTCCCGTATGAATGACCCACGAGATAGATGCGCTGCTGGTGAAACCGCACGCGTAAGTAATTGACGAGTTCGCGAGCGTCGGAAATCTCCTGCGAAACGCTCATCGAATTGGTCGGAATGTTCGGGTCGTATGACTTGCCCGCGCCCCGCCTATCCCACTGAACGACGATGAAGTGCTTTTCAAGCGGGCGCTGAAAACGGTATGCAAGGTACATCATCGGCATTCCGGGGCCGCCGTGTAGGAATAAGAGCACCGGATTCGCGGCATCATCCCCGCGAATCAGGATATATTGTTCTACGCCGCCGATCTTTAGTCGATCGAGCTCCGCGACGCTCGTAGGCGCGGATATCGATGGGGTGTGGGCTGGCCGCAGCAGGATGTACCCAACGAACAGGACGGCGATAAACACGATCACCGTAAGCATCCACCGCGCGCACACCATCCACATTTTCATCATAGCCTCTTCGCCGGGAACCTCGAACCGGCTCTTCTCTCGAGGGCTCGCCGTCTAGGATAAAGCCTGCAGACCGCGTACTCGCCCGATCCCGACCATAGGACAATCATGGCTCGCCTCAAACCTGTGCGCCAAGCATGGGAGGGTAACATCATGTCGCAAGAAACCTTAGGCACCGCTGCCGCCGTCGGCACGTTCGTGGTTATCGCGGCCACCGCCGTAGCAGCCGTCGTGCAGCTGCGCCATCTGCGGGCACAGAACCAGCTCACGGGCTTGCTCACTGTCTTGGCGCGAGTCGAGGATCCGCAATTCAACGAATGGGTGGACGCTGCAAGAGAAATGATAAAATCACGCATGCCCGATCCCGCGTATCGGCGCGCGATCTTGGACGGGACGTATGAGCGAAGGAACAATGCTTGGCTCAACCTCGCAAACTCGTATGACTGGGTTGGCAGCCTCGTCAAGCACAGGCTCATCCCCGAGGAGACGTTGCTCGATGTTTACGCAAACCGGATTATCCAGGCGTGGAATATCGTCGAGAGCATCGTTCCGCTAGTACGTAAGCGTTCCGGCCCCGGCGCATGGGAGAACTTTGAATACCTCGTCGTCAAAGCGCGCGAATATGACGTGCAGCATGCGGACGGAGCTTATCCCAAAGACGTGCCAAGGTTGAAAATTGGCGTCACGTGGCCCGAACTCGCGTAGACTCAGCGTACCCGTGACGAAAGGGACCAGGGGAAACGCAGAAGCGGCCGAACTTCCGGCCGCTCCTTTTCCTATAAACCTCGAGTGGTGGGCTAGACCGTTGCGAATGCCGGGATCTTATGGAAGGTTGAGTTTCCGACTTCGTACGTCTTGACTTGCGGGCTGCCTTCGAGCACGCTCGACAGCGTCTTCACCACTTCAGAGTACGGGTGGCCGCTATACGATTCCGCGCTTTCCTTGCGATCCCACAGGCTGACAGCGATCACTTCGGTGCCGCTCGGACCGGAAAAGGTGATCTCGTCCTGGAAGCCCTTTTCCTTGCGCAGCATCGGGATGACTTGCTTTTCAAGCGTTTCCTTGAATTCGGTGATGCAGTTGGGCTTCAGATTCATTTTGACCATGCGAGCATACATTTGGGACTCCTTCATCAGATGGATAACAGTCGATGTCGGCCGTGTTCACCAAAAAATAAACTGCCCGACAGTGAAGTACGCCTAGCGGCAGTACCGGGGCAGCTGATTGGAAATGCCTTGAGTCGCTGTACCACTAGTATACCACAATTTGATGCTTCGTGCCGCGCCTGTAGGACAATCACACACTTGCGATTTCGCGTGACCTTTCGATGGGAGGCGCCTCGCGCAAATCCGAGCATAGGACAATCGCGGCTCAGCTCAAAGCGTGTGCGAAAGCAGAGTTATCCAGATGCCGACTGATTTTCGGGATGGGAAGACGTTCCCGCGCCGAGGTCGAGAGGCGCTCGGCGAGTTTTTGTGGCTGGCTCGTGTCTTCGACAAGGCGCGAGCCAAAACGAACCGAACGCATGACGGTTACATCTACCCGTGTCCGATGGACCGCGCGGTGATGGGGCATTGGCGCATCAGCCCCAGCGAGTTCACCGCCGCAATCGGTACGTGCCCAACCGACGATCAAATCCTTGCATGGCTCTCCGAGCGCGTCACGCCCGACCGCGCACAGGCGGCCAACGCGTGGGTATTGAGCCAAAAGTTTGCCTTGGATCGACAGGATGCGGAAGAAGGCGTGCCGGGTGCAGTCGCGCCAAGATTACCGTGGCACATCATCCTCGGCCTTGCGATCGCGGCGCTGATATTGTTGGTTGCCTGGCTTGTACGGATCTTGCACCCCTAAGCGTTCACGGACTCCGCGACGACCGCCGTCCGGTCTTAGTCGAGAAGCGTTGTGCGCGTCACGTCGAGTGGATGATCGATCAGCTTCTCGATCCATTCGACGAAACGTGTCGTGTTCGCATGGGCGGTGTGGACATCGAATGCGGCTTCGTCGACCCAACGCGAGTGAAGGTAGAAGAGCCGCGGATTCCGCGTCGACCGAAACGCGTGGATGCTCAGGCAGCCAGGCTCGTCGGCCACGCGAAGCCGCTGCGCGTGGAGCATTTCCCGGACCTCGCTCTCGCAGCCCGCTATCGCGTGGAAGCGGGCAAAAATGAATAATTCCATGCTACAGCCCTTAAGATGCAGGCACCACTGGCGCTTGTCCGTCGCACGCGCCACACCTCGTTCACAGGCTACCTTCTGGTTTTAAGCAGTCGCAGGCAGCGGCGGCACGGGCCATGGGTTGCTGAGTTGCAACCGCCGGATTGATCGCGGGTACGTGCTGGGAGATTCTCGTAAGAAATCTTCAGACATGACCGTCAGCAGCTCGAAGTTCTCCCAGATTCCAGAATCAGCGGTGACCTCACGAATGAATGCGGTGAAGTTCTCCAGACGATGCCACGCGCCGATCGTGACGCCGCAATACCGGTCAAGGAATAACGTCTTGTCAACGATGCCGTTCTTGACGAGAATGCCGAGTTCTTCGTATGTGTTCCCGACGAGAACCGCCGCGCGCCGCACCTCGACGTACTGTGCGTCAACGTTAGGGACTGACGGGCCCCGGTTAACCGCGACAACGTAGCTCCGAAAAGTCGGGTCGTCGAGTGCAGTTGCGAGTTTGGCGTTGACCAATTCCAGCGCATCCGTGAACGGCAAGCCCTGGAACTTATCCCCGATGCTGATCATCGCGTTGATCTGATTTCCTGCGCGCAGGTGCCGGAGCTGAACGAGCGCAGCGATGGCCGTTGCAGCCACGATGACGACCGTCGTGACGGTGCCCAGGCTATTGATGAATTCGAGCGACATGGCGACCTGCAATTTAGGTGATGACCGACGAGCAGTGAGCCAGCGCCGCATGAACGCTAGCCAAACGTTTTCGATTCTTCCCGATAGTACGAGCGGATGGCAATCGCCGCGAACACAACCGTAAAGCCGAACAACCAGAGCACGGTGGTTACGATCGGCTCGACCGGTGCTCCCATCGCGCCCCACGCAAGCTGCCCGAAATGATACGCGGGAAGATATGGTGCTATCGATCGGACGTACAGCGGCAAGTCGTCAAGCGGCACGAAAAGCCCCGAAGCAAACGACATCGGCAAATTGATCAATTGCAGGATCGCAACCGCTGAGTTGGGGCCGGCGAGGTATCCGACGGCAAAACCAAGCGTGAGAAACGGAAATACGCCGAGCAGCAAACGCGCCGCCAGTACCAACCATAGCAATGGCTGGAGGCGTATGCCGCCCGTGATGGCCGCGAATGCAAAGAGCGCTGCAATGGCGAGCAACGCAAAGACGAGCGTTGCAAGCGTTTTCCCGACGAGATACGCTGTCGGACTCATCGGCGTCGCGCGCATCAATACCGTCGTCTTACTCCCTCGATCGTTTGCCACCGTGACGCCGAATGCGAACAGCGCCACGCTGATCACGGCGTACGCGCCGAACGAGGCCATCTCGTAGCTTCCAACGTCGATGCCGTCGATGTGCCGATGCGCCCACGGTAAGCCGAAGAGCGAATAGAACATCACCGGAAACGCAAGCACGGGTATGCTGAACGCCGGCACGCGAATGAGACGAAGAAACTCGGAGCGCGATTGCGCGACGATCATGGGCCACAAGGGAGCGATGCGAACGGTTGCCGCGCTCACGTCAATCGCGGCCTTCTGCGGTCAAGCCGACGACCGCGTCCTCGAGCGAAGCGCCCACAACCTCGAGATTGCGAAGTTCGAATCCACGCTGAAAAAGAGCCCGCAAGACCGACTGCGGCTCGGCCGTGAAAATCGACACCCGCCCATCGGCAGCGGCCATTCTTCGGATCGGCAACCCAGCAACATCGGCGTCCACGAGCGGTTGGCTTGAGTCGAACGACACGCGTTTCGTCTCGACCCGCGATTTGAGCACGCGGGGCGGCGCGTCGGCGATGATGCGGCCTTTGTCGATGACGACGACACGGCTCGCGATGGCGTCAGCCTCGTCGAGATAGTGCGTGGTGAGCAGCACGGTCCGCCCGGATGCGGCCGAGTCGCGCAGGCGAACCCAGAAATTGCGCCGGGCCTCGACATCCATCCCGACGGTCGGCTCGTCGAGAAAGAGCGCCTCGGGATCGCCGCAGATGGCCAGCGCGAAGTAGAGCCGTTGGCGTTGCCCACCGGACAGCGTGTGGATGAGCGCGTCGGATTTATCCTCGAGACCCGACATCTCGACCACGGCGGCGCGTTCGAGCGGGCTCGGATAGTACGATCGGAATTGATCGACGATCTCGCGCACGCGCAAGAACTCGGGCACCCCGGATTCCTGCAGCATGACGCCGCAACGCGTGCGCGCGCGTCGATCCCGCGGGTCGAGGCCAAAGAGCGCGACCTTCCCGGCCGTTGGCTTTCGCAGGCCAAGCAGCAGCGAAATGAGCGTTGTCTTTCCCGCGCCGTTCGGGCCGAGCAGCGCGACGATCTCTCCTTGACCTAGCGTGAAGTCGGTCGCCAAAAGCGCGTGAACGTCGCCAAAATTCTTCGCCACAGCGCGGGTTTCAACAACGATGCTCACGAGCGGCATTTCGAACGGCGCCGACTTCCTTCCCCGCGGCGAAGGAGAAGGCTCCCTTCGGACGGTACGGGATTTGACCTTACCTTCCCGATAAAGGCGAAAGCAATGGCGACTGAGAGCAAAATTCGAATCCGAGGCGTTGACACGACCTCATACTTGGTCAAGGACCTCGACCGAGCGACGAAGTTCTACACCGATCTGTTGGGCTCTGCCCCGACGTTGAGTTTCCATCCGATTGGAGTGGAATGGACCTTCCCGGGCGGCGAGACGTTCGGCATCGTCAAGCCGCCAAACGCGCCTTGGGAGAAGGGAGGCGGGGTCCATTTCGGAGTCGACGACATCAACGCGGCGGTCGCGGCATGCAAGGCAAATGGAATCTCGTTCGAGGACGATGCGAAGGTGTACGAGACGCCCGGCTGCTTTCTGGCCTTCGCGTTGGACAGCGAGGGAAACGAGTTCATTCTCCATCAATTGAAGCCGCGCTAGCTTCTTGCTTCGCGCCAAAAAAAGGGGGACGATCGTTTCCGATCGTCTCCCGAGCCGCTACACAGCGGCCACTACTTGAGCTCGAACAAGATAACGCGAGCTTCGGTAGTTCCGCGATTGTGAACAGCGTGCGATTCTGCCTCGTGCCATAACGTCTCGCCGGCTTTCAGTTCGACTTCCACGCTTTCCCCGTCCTGAGGAGTAAACGTCGCCTTGGCGTCGCTCAACGGATAGATGGCATACGCGGGGTGCGAATGCATCTCCGACCGATCTCCGGGTTTCATCCGCACTTCGAGCAAACGCACTCGATTATTTTCAAACAGAACCTTGTAAATATGGGGAGCAACTGTCACCGAGTCTTGTACGGTCGTGGGCATGAGCTGTCTCCTTTTTTGGCGGTCCGGAGGACGAAGGGGGCGCCTTTCGACGCTCCGCGATGACCCCTTGTACCGCAAAATGCGGACGACGCTTCGAGCGTCGGCCCAGCATCGGACTCGGCGCGAGGCGCGCTAGCGCGACCGCCCGATCAGCCGCATGAGTGCCCACACCAGAAGCTGTACCGCGAGGCCGATCACAGCTGTGATCACGACGGGGATCAACGGAAAGCCGAGGGACCATATGGCCGCGGAGTCGTGATACCACGCGCCGAGCATGATGGCTTCGTAGCAAACGAGCGCGGCGATCGCGGCCTGCAACCTCACTCCGAGTAGACAGAGCACGAGGGTGATCGGCACCAGCTCGATGGCGCACCAAAAACCCCCTAAGAGGATCGCTTCGGGACGCGACGGCGGCGACGAAGTGGCGATGGCCGATGAGATGCGAAGGTCAAGGTAGGCGACGTAATAGTGCGTCGCGAGCACGGCGTACGCGACACCGAGAACGGCCAGAAGCGCGAGCAGCCAAAAGCGTCTGGAAGGTTGCGCGGTCGTGGGACCTGCGACGGCTTGTGAACGCACGGTGAATTGCTCCTCACAGGAAAAACGTACTTTGCCTCCGCAATTCGGCTCGCCGCCATAGCGTTCCCGCGCTCATCAAGAGCGCCCCGCACGACTCGAGCATAGGACAATCGCGGCTCAGCTCAAAGCCCTGCGCCAAGCATGGGAGGGTTAACATCATGTCGCAAGAGAGCCTAGCCACCACCGCCGCCGTCGGAACGTTCATCGTCATCGCCGCGACCGCGATCGCAGCCGTCGTGCAACTGCGCCACCTGCGGGCGCAGAACCAGCTCACCGGGTTGCTCACCGTCTTGGCGAGAGTCGAGGACCCGCAATTCAACGAGTGGGTGGACGGGGCGAGGGCGATCATCGCGTCGCGCATCTCCGATCCGGCCTATCGACGCTCGATCACTGATGGGACCTTCGAGCGAAAAGACAATCCATGGCTCAACCTTGCGAACTCATATGACTGGGTTGGCAGCCTCGTGAAACACAAGCTCATCCCCGAGGAGGCGATGCTCGACGTGTATACCAGTCGGGTCGAACAAGCTTGGAATATCATCGAAAGCGTCGTACCGCTCGTGCGCAAGCGCGGCGGACCGGCCACCTGGGAGAACTTCGAATACCTCGTCGTTCGCGCTCGCGAGTGGAATGCGCAGCACGCGAGCGGAGCATATCCGAAAGGCGTACCGAGATTAAAGATCGATGTCACGTGGCCCGAGGCCGCATAGCCGCCGGATCCATGACGGCGGAGAGCTCAGCATGGACGCGGACGCCATTGTGATCGGCGCCGGTGCGGCGGGCTTGGCGGCAGCGCGGAGCTTGGCGGAGCGGGCGTTGCGCGTGATCGCGCTGGAGGCGCGCGATCGCACGGGCGGTCGCGTGGTGTCGGTTCCATCTGCGCGGGCGACGGCACCGGAACTGGGCGCCGAATTCATCCACGGCCAGGCCGAGGAGACGCTGGCTTTGCTGCGCGAGGCCGGGACCGCAGCCGTTGACACCGGCGGCGAGGCGTGGACGCGCGGCGAGGACGGGCAGCTGCAATGCAACGGCCGCGATTCGATATCGGCCGCAGGTATCTTCGAGGGCGCGCGCTCGCTCGCCGGCGATGAAAGCGTCGATCGATTCCTGCGGCGCTTCGAGGACGACGAGGCGATGCGGGAAACCGTCGCTGCGGCGCGCGCCTTCGTGGAGGGCTTCGAGGCCGCCGATCCCGTGATCGCGAGCGCGCGGGCGATCGCGGACGAGTGGCGTTCGGGAGTCGATTTCGCGATCGCGCGGCCGCTCGGCGGGTATCGGCCGATGTTCGAGCGCCTGTGCGACGCGGCCGCCAGCGCGGGCGTTCAGACGTGTCTGTCGACGGTCGTGCAGAGAATTGCGTGGCGCCGTGGCGCCGTCGCCGTCGATGCGAAAAGCGCCACGGGAGAATCGCAGACGATTCGCGCGCGCGCCGCGATCGTGACGCTTCCGATGGGCGTCTTGCGGCATCAAGGCGACGAGGGCGACGTGGTGTTCGAGCCCGACCTGCCCGCTGCCAAACGCGATGCGCTGCAGAAAATCGAGATGGGCCACGCGGTCAGGGTGGCGCTCAGGTTTCGGACGGCCTTCTGGGAGCGAATTTGCGACGGGCGCTACCGCGACGCCGCGTTCTTCCGCTGCACGGGGCAGCCGTTCGAGGCGTACTGGACCCAGTTGCCGGTGCGCAGCGAGCTCATCGTGGCGTGGGCCGGAGGCCCGAAAGCCATCGCCTTAAGCGGCGCCTCGCAGGCAGAACGCATCGCGCGCGCGCTCGACGGATTCGGGTTGTTGTTCGGCGAGCCCGAGCTTGCGCGTAAGGAATTCGAGGGCGCGGTCACGCACGATTGGAGTCATGATCCGTTTTCGCGCGGCGCGTACAGTTACGTCGCGGTCGGCGGCGGAGATGCGCGAGCGGCGCTCGCGGCGCCCGTCGACGAAACGCTGTTCTTCGCGGGCGAGGCGACGTCGAGCGACGGCCACAGCGGCACCGTGAACGGGGCGCTCGAAACCGGCAAGCGCGCCGCCCGGGAAGCGGCAGCGTCGCTCGGCGCAAGGCTGTGATCGATGGCTGAAACCGCGTCGTCCATGCTCGCTCCGTGGTCGAGCTTCTACGTCGTGACCGGCTCGGCGGCCGCCTCTCTGACCGGACTGATGTTCGTAGTGATCACCCTGGTCACCGGAGTGGAACGCGCGCGAAGGAGCCGCGACGGGATCTCGGTGTTCAGCACGCCGACGGTCGTGCATTTCAGCTCGGCGTTATTTGTTTCACTGGTTCTCAGCGCGCCGTGGCGCTCGCTGATCCAGCCCGCCGCGTTAATCGGGCTCATGGGTCTGTACGGCGTCGTGTCCGCGCTGATCGTGATGTATCGGACGAGACGCTTCGCCGCATACCGTGCGGATCTCGAGGACTGGACCTGGTACATGGTCCTTCCATTCATCGCGTACGCCGTGCTCCTCGCCGGCGCGATCATGCTCGCCCTCGTTCCGGCGAAGGCGCCGTTCGCGCTTGCGGGCAGCGTCGCGCTGCTGATCTTCATCGGCATCCACAACGCGTGGGACGTCGTGACCTTCCTCGCGATCGGTGGCCATGAGGAACCGCCGAGCTCGAGCTAGAGGGACCAACCCGCGCGCTTGGGAACGCTAGGCGGCTATGCGTACACTCACAATCGGGTTGATCATCCTCGCCGGCGCGTGCTTGCTCGGGCCCATCGTCGCGCGCGCCGATTCGATGGCGCCGACGCCGGCCGCGACGCCCGCGCTGCCGCTCCTGGCGTCCGAGAACGCTTTCGCCGATTCGGTGACCCGCGATCTGCAGGCGCGATTCTCGACGACCGCCGCGGCCGCGGCCGCCGGCTATTTCCGTTACACCAACGAGGACAACACCGGCGCGATCAGTTGGGTCAACACATCGTACTGGTCCAGCGATCCGAAGCACCCGGGTCAGCTGTGGTACGACGTCAACGGCCGCTTGATCGGCGCCGACTTCACGCTGCCCAAGACCGGCGCCGCGCCGACGCTGTGGGGCGTCTCGTCGGTGCGCTGGCTTACCCAAGAGCAGCATGTCCACTTCGGCGTGAAGCAAGCGGATGGCAGCATCGCGTTCGGCGCTTTCGGCCCGAAAACGGCCGCAAGGATCGGCGCGAACCTCGCCGCTCCGACCGCGGCCGACGTCGTCAAACTCGGCAAGGCGCAGACGGCCAGCCAAGTCGCGTTTGTGTTCCCGTTCCCGGCGATCTGGGATCTGCAGGTGTGGCTCGTGCCGAACCCGCTTGGTCCGTTCGCGGAGCACAACCCGAACGTCAAACCGAGCAAATCCGCCGAGGGCATGTAGCCGCTACGAGATGAGTCCTTGAGCCGCTTCAGGCAACCGGACATCGAGCCGAGGCATGCCGGGCGGATACGTATCTGGGTGCGTCTACAAGAAAGCGCTGAGAGAGGGCGGCGATGTACTCGAAGTTCTCGTAGATCGAGCGTTCGCCCGTGGCCTCGCGCGCGATTGCCGTTAGGCCCTCGAGCCTTTCCAATACTGCAAGACGATCCAGCAATAGATATCCAAGAATAAGTGTCGGTCCAAGATGCCGTTTTTCACGAGGGCGCCGAGGTTCTCAAATGTGTTGCCGATCAAGTTGGCGGCCTGTCGAATCCGTAGGTACTTGTCAGTGGGTGGATCACCCTGCCGTGTGACTAGCGATCTGCCAATCGTTGCCGCACGGGTCCTTCACCATCGCACGCCGGTCTCCGTACGGCATGTCCGCCGGCTCCTCAAGCGACGCGGCGCCGGCTTCCAAAGCGCGCTGGTACGTCGCATCGACGTCGTCGACGTACAGGTAAAGGAAGGCGGGCATCGGCAGGCGCGGGCCGGCCCCGCTCACCATGACGATGGAGTCGCCGATTCGCATCACGGCTGGAGCGTCCGCCGCAAAATCTCCGCTCGCCCCAAACGCGCGCTTGAGGAACCGCACCATCTTCGCCGGCTCGCGAACGACCAGCCGGGGAGTAATGCTATGCCAGCCCTTCGGCATCGATTTGGCCATTGCTTACGGTCACCTCACGAGGAAGAAAATCCCAGACTGCAGCCGCTGCCGGAGCCGATGACGTGCAAGTCGCTTTTCCTGACGAGGTAGTAGACTGCGAGATCCATGTCGGGCACGTGCGGAATTCGGCCGCAATCCTCCATCCAGCCGCCGTCGCCGGGGCGGCGCCGATGGAAATCGACGATGTAATCGTTTGCGCATCATTGCTCCCGTCCGATCGTGCGAGCGAACGTGTCGAGGTCGATGTTGCCGCCGGAGACGATGGCCACGACCTTGCCCGGGCCCGCCCGGCCCGACAAAGCGGCCGCCACCGCGCAGGCCGCAGCGCCCTCGATGATGACGCGGTTGTGCCCGGCCACGAGTTGCATGGCGCGCGCGGCGTCGTTGAGACTGGCTACGATGGACCCATCCAAAAGGCGCCGCGCGTGTTCGAACATGTCGGGGAAAACGGTCTTGCCGCCGATGCCGTCGACGAATGACGGCTGGTATTCGACCGTGCGCGGCTCCCCAGCGGCGAGCGAAGGCGCGAGAGGCGCGGCCGTTTCGATCTCGGCCGCGTAGATGCGCACGCGCGGCGCGCGCGCCCGCAAGACAGCCGCGATCCCGCACGACAAGCCGCCACCGCCCCAGGGGATCACCACCGCATCCAGGTCGGGCAAGTCTTCGAGCAGTTCCAGTGCGATCGTGCCGTTGCCCGCCATGACGCGCGGGTCGTCGAACGCATGGATGAACGTCGCTTCGACGCCCGGATACGAGCGGGTCTCGAATGTTCGCCACCATTCGGCAAACGGGACCTTGATGACGCGTCCGCCCATTCGTTCCACCGCTCGGATCTTCGTCGCGGGAGCCGTGTCGGGAGCAACGATGGTGGCGGGAACGCCGATCCGCCGCGCGCAGAAGGCCACGCCCTGGGCCATGTTGCCGGCCGATGCGGTCAGCACGCCGCGCTCCAGTTGCGCTCGCGGGGTCAGCGCCATGACGTTGGCCGCGCCTCGAATCTTGAACGAGCCGATGGGTTGGAGATTCTCGAGCTTCAGAAATAGATTGACGGATTCGTCCGCGCTGCAGCGGACCAACGGCGTGCGGATGGCGACGGATCCGATGTTGCGCCGCGCTTCATCCACCTGGGCGAGCGTGATGGGCATCGTCGTGCTCTTAAGCACATCCTCGCCGTTTTCACCCCTGCGAAACGGACCAAATGAAGGGCAGGCGATCGCTCACAAGTTGCTGGCTCGTGCGCATCCGCCCGCTCACGCCCGATCTCTGGCCTGCGCTGGTGGAGCTGTTCGGCAAGAACGGCGCTTCCAACGGTTGCTGGTGCAGGTACTGGCGGATCGGGCCCGGGTTGACGTGCCCATCGGCTGGTGCCAGCTGACGCCGCGCGCCGACTTGGCGCGGCTCAACGAGATACGGATGTTCGAGCAAACCGACGAGCTGCCGGTCCGGTCGCTCTCGTGCTTCTACGTGCGAACGGGCTATCGCAAGCAGGGAGTGGCGGCGGCGCTCATCGCAGCGGCGTTGAAAGCCGCAAAGCGCGCGAAGGCACCCGCGCTCGAAGCGTACCCCATCGACACGAGCCAGCCGAAGAGCACGTCGAATCTTTTCACCGGCACGGCGTCGACGTTCGCGCGCCTCGGTTTCAAGACCATCGCCCGACCGATGGCGTACCGCACGGTCATGCGTTTTGATCTACGGCGTAAGCTTCCGCTTGTGTAAGGTTACCAGGTTGCCTTCGGTGTCGCTGATCATCGCCATGAAACAGGCTGGTGTTTCGCGCTGCATGTGCACCGGTATGCCGCGAGCCTTGACCGCGGCAACGGCGGCATCGAGATCATCGACTGCAAAGAGGATGCCGTTACTCGGTTGGAATGGCATAACGGCGCCGCCGCCGCCCCACAAGCCGAACGTCGTGCCATCAGCAAGCTCGTATTCCGCTCCTCTGTCGTTGGGATACAGCATCACCGGTTCGAGCCCGAGCACATCGCGATAGAAGGCGATCGCGCGCGGCGCATCCTTGACCATATAGCCGCTCAGATCCATCCCGGTTATCTTGAATGCACGTTCACTCATCGTCGAAACTCCTCGCACACTGAAGGCGGCCAACCCTGACGCTCGAAATCGCCGGCATGGAAACGCTTGCGCACGACACGGAACTAGCTCCGGCTCAAAGAAGCACGAACTCGCGACTCGAATCGTTCGGCGATATCGTCTTCGGTTTTACGCTCGTGTCTATGGCGACCCGCCTTCGAGTGCCGCAAAAGCCCGAAGACTTGATCGCCGAGCTTCCAGATTTCGGCGTGTTTTTGTTGGCCTTCGCGGTCCTGTGCGTACTGTGGTTCCGCCAGCACGTCCTGTTTCGGGATCTGTTCGTTCCGGACCCCGCCGGCATCGTTTTGAATTTTGTCGTTCTGGCTGCGATCGCGGTGTTCGCGTATCCGCTCGAATTGTATATCAAACTCGGGCAGGAAAGTGCGATCGCGCTCGCGGGCTATGCAGTCGTCCTGGGCGTGCTCAACGCCGCGTTCGGCGCGCTCTGTTTCAAGGGGCTTCATCAGCGAGGTGGCGGCCTCGACGAGCGCCGTCACAGCCGCGCCGAGTGGACGGCCACGCGAGCCTCGGTCCTGGGTATCGCTTTTTTGTGTTGCGGGTTGGCCTACCCACTCGGCGTGCAGGCGATGTTCGAGATCATCGCGGGCGTCATGGTCGCGGGGTTGGGCGGATACGCCGTCTGGCGAAGACTTCGAGGCCGCTACGCCTGAAGAGTCGCGACTACCCTATGCGCACGCAGGATGCCCGCACTCGCACTTGTGCGGCTCTTGGTGTTCGGTGTGTTTCGCGCAATGGCCGCTGCAGAATCGGCCCGACGTCGCCATGCACTTGCAGTGCTCGTGTTCGCATTTCTTTTGCTCTGCCATCGTTCAACCTTTCTGCGCCAAGCGTGACTGTTTGATCCCGCTGTTCTGGTTTTGGCAGGCGGTTCCTCGGAAGGCCGCGATCATCTCGTGCGTTTCGGGTCTAGCCCGTACAACACGTACCTCGCCACGTCGTGGAGATCTCGCTTCGACAGTCGCCAGCGCGGCATGACCGAGTTGAGCGGCTTCCCCTGGTTATCGACGCCGCTGGAGATCGCCCGCTCGAGCAGCGCCAACGTATATGGATGCCTTTGCCCAAGCACGAGCGCGGAATACCGGAGATCGGCGCTGACGGTGCCATCCGGGAGACGTCGTCCCCCCGACCCGTCGGCGCGGTGACACGCCTCGCAACTCGGGTAGAGCGGCTTCGAGCTCGCCGCGATTTGAGCCCTGCTCAGGTCCTTTCCGGTTTGGAAGATCGAGCGACCGTTTGCCATGCTCGAAACCTGCGCCGTCGCGGTGGTCGGGGATGCAGCGTTCGAACAGGCCGTCGCTAGCAACGCGAACGCGGCCGATAGCGCGAGCAGTAGGGACATGCGTGACATGGATTCCAAGGATACCGCGTCGACCTTGGAGTCACCTGAAAAGAGGATCAGGCGGTGGTCGTGACGCGGAAGAGCTTGCGGCGCCCGCGAATCCCGCGCAGCAGCTCGACCGACGAGGGAGCGACCCCGAAGCGCGCCGCGACGGCACGAAGACACTCCGCATTGGCGGCTCCTTCAATGGCTCGCGCGCGCACGCGCAGCACGAGACTGTCGCCCTCCATCGAAAAGCCGGGTTTTTTGGATCCGGGCTTCACGATGACCGAAAGCATGTGCTGCCTGGACGCCATGCCGGCGGCGTTCGTCGGCGTCTCGCCGTCCTCCGTGGCCGAGGTCAGACCCCTCGCGCCGGCGTACTTCCAGAGTCTCCTCGCCATCGCCCCGCGATGAAGGGAATCGCTGCACATGCTGACGCTGAAGATCGTCGCAGCCGCGGTGGTTGCGACCGCCCTTGTTTGGCCCGCCCCGCCGCCCGCGCCGGCGGTGAAGCCGGTCACGAATACGTACTTCGGCCATCGCTTGGTCGACCCGTACCAGTATTTCGAACATCTCAACGATCCCGTGGTGCAGAAATTCTTCCGCGAGCAGGCGGACTATACGAACGCGGTGCTCGCGCGTCTCGGCCCGGGTCGTGAAAAGATCCGCGCCGACGTCACGCGCTTGGCCGATGCCGGATCGGCCGTCTCGAGCATCGTGCGGGTTGGCGACGAAATCTTCTACCTCGAGCGGCCGCCGGGCGTGAGCGATGCGCGTTTGATGGTGCGCAGTTCCACCGCTGCGCCGCGCATGTTGTTGGACCCCGACGCGCTTGCCAGGAGCACCGGCTCTGCCGCGCACCTGGCGATCTCCAACGTGCTGCCGTCGCCGGACGGGACCCACGTGGCCGTCGGCATCGTGCCCGGCGGAGCCGAACCGGAGACGCACACGCGCATCGTCGACGTGGCGAGCGGGGCGCTGAGGCCGGAAGATTTTCCTCGCACGTGGTTTGGGGCGTCCGCCTGGTCGAGCGACGGCAAGGCGATTTTCTACAATCAGCTGCCCGAGCTCAAACCCGGCGAATCGGAGAACGACCGCGAGCTGCGCTCCATCGCATACCGGCACGTGCTCGGCGCGACCACGGTGGACGCACCCGTCTTCGGCATCGACGTTGATCCGAAGGTCAGCTTCGTGCCGACCGACCTCCCCTTCATCGGCATGCCGGCGTCATCCACCTACGCGCTTGGGGTGATCGCGCACGGCGTGCAAAACGAGGTGACGATCTACGCGGCGCCGGCTTCCGCCGTCAAATCCGGCGGTACGATCCCGTGGCGCAAAGTCGTAGACGTCGATGATGACGTCACCGGCTTCGACGTCAAGAACTCGACGCTGTTCCTGCTCACGCACAAAGACGCGTCTCGCTTCAAAGTCACCTCGATCGATCTGAGCCGCGCGGATCAAACGGCGGCGAACGCCGTCACCGTCGTGCCGCCGAGCGACGTCGTGATCCAGAACATCGCCGTGGCGGGCGACGGGCTCTACGTGAACGGCATCTTGGGGGGCATCGCAAACGTGCGCAAACTGCCCTTCGCAGCGGACGGCTCGGTGGGCGCGGCGGTCGGCGTCACGCTGCCCTTCGACGGCACGCTGCAAGAATTTACGACGGATGCGCGCGTTCCAGGGGCCGTCCTCGGCTTGGTGAGCTGGACGAAGCCGCTGTTGATCTACGATCTCGACCCCAGCGGAACCATCGCCGACACCGGCATCCGCAAAGCGCCGAACATCGACACCTCGCACTACACGTCGCTCGAGGTCAAGGCGCCGAGCGCCGACGGAACGCTCGTGCCGCTCTCGATCGTGATGCGCCGCGGCACAAAGCTCGACGGCTCGAATCCGACCTATATAGAGGCCTACGGTTCCTACGGCATCGACATCGATCCGTATTTTCTGGGCACGCGATTCGCGTGGCTGGACCAAGGCGGCATCTGGGCGGTGGCGCACGTGCGGGGCGGGGGAGAATACGGCGAGGACTGGCACATTGCGGGCAAGGGCCCGACCAAGCAGCACACGATCGACGACGCGATCGCTGCGGCTCGCTATTTGATCGCCCACAAGTACACCTCGCCCGCTCATCTCGCGATCGAGGGCACGAGCGCCGGTGGCATCATGGTCGGCGGCGCGATCACGCAGCATCCCGAGTTGTTCGCAGGCGCGCTCGACGTCGTCGGCTGGACGGATGGGCTGCGCTCGGAGGTGGCCGAGCCGAACGGCGCGACGAACGTGCCCGAGTTCGGCTCAGCGACGACGTTGGCCGGATTCAACGCGCTCTATACGATGGACGCGTACCAGCACATCGTCAAGGGGCGCAAGTATCCGGCGGTGATGGCGGTGACCGGCATCAACGATCCGCGAGTCGCGCCGTGGCAGCCGGCGAAGTTCGCGGCGCGCTTGCAGGCGGCGTCCGGCAGCGGACGTCCGGTGCTGCTGCGCGTGGACTACGACGCCGGGCACGGCATGTTGGCGGCGTCGCGGCCGCAGACGATCAGCCTGCTCACCGACGAATTCAGCTTCTTGCTGTGGCAGTGCAAGAGCCCGCTGTTCGGCGGCTTGCCGACGCGCATCTCGGGGAGCGTCAGCGCCGGGCGCTGATCTCGATCACGGCTTCGCCGTCGGGGACGGCGCTGGCGCGGGCCAGACGGAGCTATCGGCGTATTCGACTCGCGTCACCTGGTAGGTCGCGCGTCGCGCAGACAGGATCGGAACCGCGGCGACGCCGTTGGAGATCTGAACGCAGTTGTCGGCGTACGACTTGTTGACGAAGCCCGCGTTGAGCTGCGCGTCCAGAGTCGGATAGGACATGATGCCGGTGTTCGGCGAGAACGTGCCGCGGCGATCGAGGGTCAAAGTCGCCACGGTGTCGCCGTTGGCGCTCAGCAGTGGAAACTCGAAGACGACGCGCGTGGCCGCTATGGTCGCGGTGTTCTTGAACGACACGCATGCCAGCGCGCTGGTTCCATCGCGGCGCGCCGCCGCAAATCCGTTGATCACGACGATGCTGCTCGCCGGTGGGCCGCTGTTCAGCGTCGGCGATGCGAGCTGCAGGTCGCGCCACGCGTTCGGCGTCGGGCTCGGCGATGGAATGACTCCGAAGTCGACGCCGTAGCGCGGCGGGCCGATCTGGTCATCGGTCGCGCCGCGGCCGTACAGCGCCGACCGCCCGTTGCCTTGGAGCCACGACAGCACGGCTCCGCGATCGTTGCCTCCGAGGTTGAGGATCTGAGCCTCGACGAGTTGGTAGTCGTAAATCGGAATGGGAACCTGCGGCGCTCCGTTACGCGCCCACTGGACCACCGAACTGAACGATTGCGGGCCGAGGTTGCCGATGGCCGCAAGCGCCTGAACCAAAGCATTCGACGCATCGGCATCGGCGCGCGGCGGTGCGCTCAAGACGGCCACGAGCATGGCAATCGAGACCAGCACGAAGAGCCGGCGCCGGTATCGCATCGACGGCTTAGGGGCTTGTGTTCGCGTTGAAGCTGCCGGTCGTGAACGCGCCGCCGCTGCTGAAGCTCCCACTGTTCACGCTGCCGCTGGACGGGCTTGCGGCGAAGGTTCCGTTCGAGAGTGAGCCGCCGACGCCGAAGCCGCTGCTGCTGAACGCGCCGCTATTGCTAAACGAGCCGCTGCTAAACGCGCCGCCGCTGTTGAGCTGGCCGTTCGAGAAACTCGATCCGTTCGAAAAACCGGCGCCGCCGAAGGCGTTGTTGAACCCGCTGCTGACGCCGAAGCCGCCAAGGTTGACGCTGCGCGCGTTGCTGCCGACGAGAACGCCTCCATCCGACGCGCCGCTCCACATCGTGCCCACGCGCGTGCGGTACGCCTGAACGTAGAGCCCGCGCTGGATCGCGGTCGCGTCCGCCACGAGCTTGACGGCGCGCGGATCGGTCGCGCACAGAAGGAGAGGACTGCGCTGGCCATTCCAGGACACCGTGATCGCGGCGTTGACAGCGATCGTGGTGTCGTTTGACGCAGTTGCCGAACAGGTGGATGCGGGCAGACTGGCGAGCGGAGCGGCGCTGGCGACGTCGGTGAACAACGTCTGCGTGACGGCGACCGACAAGTACCCGACTGCGCGGCCCGCCGCGTCGATCGCGCTTACTTTGCCGTTGGGCTCGACGACGATGCGAAAGCCCAAGTAATCGCCGGTACCCGGATTCAAGATCGTCACTGCCTGGCGCGATGCCGGCAGATTCGGAATCCCCGCAGCGCCCAGCAGCGCGAGCGGCAGAACGACAATGAAAAGCGCGCTAAGCGCGCGAGCGTAGTGTTTCACGATGCGGTCCCCTCGTAGCAAAATGATACGGCACTTGCGGCGAGGATGCAAGGCTTTCGTCGTCCCGCCAAAAGCGGCTACTCCGACCGCGAGGTCTGAAAAAGCTCTGCCAGGGATGGAATCGGCGGCGGTAAGGGAGTGTTCGCGATAAGTGCGGAGACGAACGCGTCTCGCGTTGCGTTTGGAGCGAACGACGCCAGCCGGCGAACCAAAGTTCGAAGGTTCGGTTCGGTGGCGTAGGCGGCATCCGCGCCGAGCGCGGCTCGGAAGTTGAACGATTCGGCGACGAGATACCAAAGCTCGTCGACGTCTTGGACGCGCAGCGCCAACGCGAGGTTGTATTCTTCCTCTGCCGCCGCGGGCACGCTCATGTGCGGGCGAAGGCGCCGGGGCCAAGTCGAGGCGGTCAGAAACGCGTGCAGTGGGGTTCCTGGGTGAAAGGCCTCCTGGGCGACGCGAGCGCCGAAGAGCGCGCGAATGGCATCCGCCGAGATCGCGCGTGCGTCCTCGCTTCCCTGTAGTGTGACTCGCGCTGTCCGTGTGGATCCATCAAGGACGAGCTTAACGATCCGCGCATGCGGCGAGAGCGTGACGTTCCAGTTATCCGGCATCGTGAACTACCGGGGGGTTCCATGCCTGCACTCGCCGCCCTTTCAGGCGGCGGTCCGGGGGAACCCGGGGCCGTGCGGGTAAACGCCAGTTTCGGAGGATCGATGAGATGAAGCTGTCAGTGGGCGCGCTGATCGCCGCCGTGTTCCTGGCGTCCGCATTCCTCGCGGTAAGTTCCTCAGCGCGATCGGCGAGCGTCTACGTCAACGGTCGATTGATGCAGTTCGATCAACCGCCCGTCGAGCGCGCCGATCATATCTTCGTGCCGCTGCGCGGCATCTTCGAACAGCTCGGCGCGAGCGTCGTGTACAACAACGGCAACATCAACGCGACTGGCGCGAACGGGACGATGGTGCACCTCGCCGTGGGCTCGCACGACACGTCCGTCAATGGAAAAGCTGTCGCGCTGTACTACTCGCCGTTCGTGGTCGCCGGCCGAACGCTGGTGCCGTTGCGGTTCATCGCCGTCTCGCTCGGCGCGGCTGTGAACTACGATCGCTCGACGCAGGTGGTGACGATCACGACCGGCTCGTCGACCACGACTTCGTCGGGCGACATCCACAAGATCAAACACATCATCGTCATCATGCAAGAGAACCGCTCGTTCGATTCTTACTTCGGCACGTATCCCGGAGCGGACGGCATTCCGATGAACGGCGGCGTGCCAACGGTGTGCGTCACGGATCCCAAGACGGGCCAGTGCGTGAAGCCGTACCATGATTCCAGCGACCGGAACATCGGCGGACCGCACGGCGCCCAAGCCGCCGCTGGCGATATCAACGGCGGAAAAATGGATGGCTTCATCGCGAACGCCGAAGCCGGACTACGCACGTGCCGCCCGCCGAATCCAGAATGCGGCGGCGGGCCGACGGTCATGGGGTACCACGACCGCAGCGACATCCCGAACTACTGGAGCTACGCGGACAATTTCGTTTTGCACGACCGCATGTTTGAACCCAACGCGTCGTGGAGTCTGCCGTCACATCTTTTCTTGGTGTCCGAGTGGTCCGCGATTTGTTCGCGCGCCGGCGACCCGAGCAGCTGCACGAGCGCTCTCGATCATCCGGCCCTGCCGGTCGACTTCGGCGGTCCCGGACACGGTCCGCCGGACTATCCGTGGACGGACCTCACCTATCTGCTGCACAAGAACGGCGTGAGCTGGGCGTACTACATCATGGAGGGCCAGGAGCCGGATACCGAAGACGGCAGCATGAACGGCCCGCAGCGCCGGTTGAACGTGCACACGCCGGGCATTTGGAATCCGCTGCCCAGCTTCGATACGGTCAAGCAGGACGGGCAGCTCGGGAACGTCCAGCCGCTGAAGAACTTCTTCGCGGCAGCGCAGAGCGGATCGCTGCCGGCGGTGGTGTGGATCTGTCCGGCGCAGCCCTACAGCGAACACCCGCCGGCGCTGGTCAGCACGGGCCAGGCGTACGTGACCAACCTCATCAACGCGGTCATGCACGGCCCGGGCTGGAACAGCTCGGCCATCTTCTTGGCCTGGGACGATTGGGGCGGATTCTACGATCACGTCGCGCCGCCGTCGGTGGATGAGAACGGGTATGGGCTGCGCGTTCCCAGCTTGGTGATCAGCCCGTTCGCCCGAAAGGGTTACATCGATCATCAGACGTTGAGCTTCGACGCATTCGCCAAATTCATCGAAGACGATTTCCTCAGCGGCGCCCGCTTGGATCCCCGAACCGATGGTCGTCCCGACCCGCGTCCAGATGTTCGAGAAGCCCTGCCGGTCTTGGGCGACCTGCGTCAAGACTTCGATTTCTCGCAGGCGCCGAGGACCCCGCTGATTTTGTCGGGCGGCCATATGTGAGCGCGAACCGAATCCGGCGCCGGATTCGTTTCTCTAGCATGATGAATACTTGGAAAATGCTGCGACCGCACGGCCGCCGGGTTGTATCCGTCGCCACATGCTTGCTCGTGCTGAGCGCCTCGTTCGCAATGGCGCCGGCGTCGGCGGCCGGCGTACAGGTCGTCGTCAACGGTCAGCCGATGCAGTTCGCCCAGCCGCCGATCGAGCGCGCGGGTCGCATCCTGGTCCCGCTTCGCGGAGTCTTCGAACAGCTCGGTGCGAGCGTCGCCTACCAGAGCGGTTTCATCGCCGCCACTTCGAGGAACGGGCGCACGGTGAGCATGACGATCGGTTCGCGCAACGCCACCGTCGACGGCAATCCGACCACGTTGGACGTCGCGCCGTTCACGCTGGACGGGCGCACGCTCGTTCCGCTTCGCTTCGTTTCCACCGCGCTCGGCGCGTCGGTCGACTACGACGCGGCGACGCAAGTCGCGACCATCTCGAATCAGACACCCGCGCAGAAGAGCTCCAACAACACGAAGTGGATCCTGCCGGCGGTGGGAGCCGCAGCCCTCATCGCCATCATCGCGGCGAGCAGCCACCACTCGTCCGGCTTCTCGCTCAACAGCGAGAGCCCGGCGTCCGGAGCCGTCATCCCCTCGACGCGACCCACCATCAGCGGCAATTTTAGCCAGCAAGTCGATCCGTACTCCGTGGCCATCATGCTCGACGGCAACGACCAGACTTCGTTAGCATACATCGCGCCGAACAACTTCAACTTCACCCCGAACTACGATCTCGGACAGGGAAATCACACGGTTCGAGTGACCGGCAGAACGCAAGGCGGCTCGACGTTCGATCAGAATTGGTCGTTCGGTGTGAGTGGCTATTCGTACGGCGGCAACGGTCAGAATTACATCAACAACGTGTATCCGGGCAACGGCTCGACCGTGGGCGGATCGTTCGCGATCACCGGCACGACCTCACCGAACGCGCGCGTAGTGATCGCCATCACGTCGGTCGGTCGCGGGTTCTTCCACATCGGAAACCCGACTTCGAACTACTCGACGAACGCCGACTCTCGCGGGCGCTTCTATCAGAACGTCAACGTCCAGAGCGGTATCGGTGACGTGCGGGTTCAGATCACGTCCACGGCGCCGTACTCGAACGCATCGACGGGGACAAGCCTCACGTACCACACGTAAGCAGCCAAGCGTTGGTTTTCGTGCGTGCGGACGGGAAATCGCCTTGATTTGACGTAGCGTTGAGCGTTCACGAACGTCGACACGGAGGTACCCAATGTCGCTTCGAAACATTTGTGCCGTGGTGGCAGCCGGGTTGTTCATCGCCGGCTGCAACTCGCAACAAACCACTCTTCCGCCGCCGGGCTCCACGCCGCCTCCGCCGGCGGCGCTTTTCCTGACAGGAGCCGCGACGTCCGTCCACGACTACGGCCTGCCCATCTCGTCGGCGTCGACTCCCGCATTCTCGTTTTCCGGACTAACTGCTGCGTCGGGCATGGCGATTGATTCGGCGGGTAAGCTTTACGTCGTCAACGACAATGCGCCCCACGCGGTCTACGTATTTGCGCCTCCGTTCAGCGCATCGAGCACGCCGGTCGCCACCATCAATCTGCCCGCAGCCGATACCAATCCATTTACAATCGCCCTTGACGCCTCAGGCGATGTCTGGGTCAATCAGTGCTCGGCGACGGGCATGGTATACGAATTCACGCCGCCGTTCTCGGGCACGATCACCCCGACGCCGGCGATAACGTTGACGACCGTAAACGTTTGTCCGACCGGACTCGGCTTTGACGGCAGCGGAAATCTTTACGTTGCGAACACGAATTCCGGCACGAATACAGTCTCCGTTTGGACAGCGCCGATTCACAGTGGGGATCCGCCGGCTGGGTCCTTAACCGGCCTGAACAATCCGCAAGGACTGGGGTTTGACGCGGCGCACAACTTGTACGTGACGAATAAAGGCGATGGCAGCATCGCCCGCTTCAACGCGCCGATAAGCCTCGGTGCGAGCCCTTCGATCACTGATCCCTCTGCGAACACCGGGCTACCAACTGGCGGAGGTTACACGCAAATTAATTTTGATTCGGCGGGGAACATGTATGTAGCCGATTGCGGCACACAATTATTTGAGTACCCGCTGGCGACGACGCCGTTCTCGAACGCCACGACGCCGAGCGTGACCTTCACGACGCCTGACAGCTGCGGCGCCGGAGTGGTGATCGGGCAATAGTAATGATGTGCGGCTAGGGACAACCCTAACCGCACGTCTGCTGCGAAGCCGTGCTGTGCTCGAGCGAAGCTCGACGGAGCCCGCGATCGAAGATCGTGGGCTTTCTTTCACGCGGCCGTGAACGGCCGCGACTGCAGGTCGACCTCTACAAATTGTGTGCTAGCGTGGGGGTTCGCCGACCGTGATCGACGAGATGCCCGTCACGAAGCGGCCTTGCGTCGCGTCTTCGGGGATCACGAGCTCCGCGATGCCGGGCGTGCTCAGCGGGCGGCCGTCGACGTAGTAGGCGATCAGGACCTGCTTGGCGTTGAACGGCTGCTCGAACTCGGGGAAGCCGACGATCGCCGGTCCGCCGCCCAAACCCTCGACGAGCGCATACGCATCCATCGAATTGTTCGTGCCGCCGGGCACGTTCGGATGCGCGCCGTTGATGAGATCGCGCAGCAGGACGCCGGTGAAAATGTGGAAGCGATGGCGGCCGTCGGAGTCCTGCACCCGAAGCGTGAGCGTGGTGTGCGCCATCTTCTGCATGTCTTTGAGCGTGATCACGCTCGGCGCGGACACCAAGCCGCCCACGTTGATCACCGTTCCCGCCGGCATCGCCGGCAAATTCGGCGGCTGCGTCGGCTGCGCGGGGGTCGGCGTCGCAGGGATGGCCGTCGCGGGCGTTGCGGTCGGCGCCTGAGTCGGGGTCGGCGTGCGCGGCGCGGGATGCGGCGAGGGGAGTGCTGGCAGCGTGGTCACCGAGACCACTGGCGAAGGTTCCGCCGCGATCACCGGCGCGATGAGCCCCGAGCGAGGAGCGTCGAGACCAGCGATGACCAGCGCGGCGATCGCCCCGAGGAACGCTGCAAGTGCGATGTATCTGCGCATGCGTGTCTCCTTCGGGCAAACTCTTTCGCGCCTCAGAAGCCGTTGGCCTTGAGCCAACGCACGACCACGAATCTCGAACGCTCGGCGCAATCCGTGTGCGTCGCGTCGACCAGTTCGAACGTCTTCGGCTCGCGCGCCGCGTCGAAAAGTTGTCGGACGGCGGACGGCGCAACGATGGCATCGCGCTGCGCCGCGATGACGAGCAGCGGACGCGGCGCGACGTCAGCGACGCGCGCGGTGTAAGAATCCATTTCGGTGGTGATCGCACTCGGGCTCGGACCGTCGACGTACGCCGTGCGCGTCTCTAATCCGCCGGCCAGCGGCCCTTGGGAGGTTCCCGCGCTTCGATCGAGGGCGGTGCACATAGCGATCACGCCCGCGAGTTTGGCGTCGCCCGCCGCCGCGCCGATCGCGCAGGCAGCTCCCATGCTGTGCCCGCCGATCACGACGCGTCCGACCTGCGGCAGACCGCGCGCGAACGACGCAGCATCGAGCGCATTGCGCACCAGGTCGCGCGCCGAGCGCAGCGGGTCGTCCGATGCGCCAAGTTTATGCCCCAAGAAATCAAACGCGAGCGAGGCCCAGCCCTCGACCGCGAGATAGAACGCCAGCGGATCGACGTTGTGCTTGCTCGCCGAATAGCCGTGGCAGAGCACGACGCACGTCGCCGGTCGACCCGAGTGGTAGAACAAGCCGCGGACGGTGGCGCCGGCGCTGGAGAACGCGACGCGATCGATTCGAACCGCCGAAACGTCGCGCGCGCGGATCTTCAAAGCATGTTTCTCAAAAAGACTCGCGTGCGGCGATGGATCGGCCCTCGCACGAACGCGACGTCCACCGACGCGTTGCCGTCCTGCGCGAACAGCGCGCGCGCGACATCGAGATCGCCGACCCCGACCGGTTTGCCGTTGAGCTGCGCGATCACGTCTCCGCCGTGTAACCCAGCGACGTCGCCCGGCGACCTCGGCACGACGCTGCGCACCGCGATCGAATCGCCGCGCACGATCAGCCAAAGACCGCTGCGATCGAACGGCACTCCCGCGAGGCCGCTGCGAGGCGCGAACGCCGCTGAGCCCGCTGGCGCGTCCAGCATCACGGTGAAACGCTGCAGCAATTCCGAGCCGATGACGCCCGGCGTGTCCGGCAGACCCTTGGGGTCGGGCTGCTGCGTCATGATCCCCACCACCGGCCGGTCGAATGATGCCGAGCCCAACGCAAAGGTTTTCAAGCGCACCGTGCGGCCCGGCAGTTCGCCGTCCGGCTGCGCGAGCCACAAATCGGACAACCCGTCGCCGCTGCGCAAGAAATGCCGATCGCGGGCGAAATCGAGCCCGAGGGTCACGAAGCCACCCAGCCCGGTGTCCAGGATGAACGATCCGGCGACGCCGTCGATCGAACCGTCCACCGCGGGGAAGCCGCGCACGGACGCCATCCGCAGCACGAACGCCCCGCTCGGCTGCGCCGCGTTCGCCGCCGCCGGCGTTCGGAACACCGTCACCAGCGACGCGCCGTAATCGATCATCACTGGATAGCGGGCGAAGAAATCTTGACCGATGATCCCGTCGGCAGGCCAACCGAGATAGGTCTGCGCGAACGGGCGAATGCGCGCGACTTTAACCGTCATGCCGCTGAAGTGCAGGTCGCCGATTTGCAGAGAGTCGAGCGTCGTGTCGCTCGACTGCGGGTCCGCGGCCGCATCCGCGTCGAGCGTCGTGGGCGAAGCGGTATCGAGCAAGAAGAGGGAGCGCCGCCCGTTCACCACGACCGGAACGAACAGCCGCCCCGCATGCGTCTCCGCTTGAACCGTCATGACGTCCGTGGGGTTGAGCCACAAGACGCCGGGCGGCGACGGCGCGACCATCAAGCGGACCGGCGGCAAGGGCGGCGTCGTGTGCGCGTTGCCGGCGGCGTCTTGCGGCGGCCAGATCGGCGGCGGCAGCGGCGTGACCGTCGGAGATGGGGTCGGCGCCGGCGTCAACGCCGGGGCAAAACTCGGCAGCGGCTCGGGCGTCTGCGCGTCGGCGCGGCGAGACGCCGGCGCGAATGCAAGAAACGCCGCGAGCACGGCGGCGCTGACGAGCATCAATAAACCAAGACGCGCGGACACAAGACGCCGTCTTCGCGACATTGTCGTCGCGGCCATTTGTCGAGGTCGACCTTGGTCGACCTGCTGCCGCGCGCGGCGATCAATCGCCGCGACTACATCAGACGCGTGCGTTCGAGGCGCTATCGCGCGCCGATCGGCTGGATGATGACGCTACCGCTGCGGCTGTACGCCGTGACCTGCGGTCCGCCGCCGGCGATCGAAAGCGAGACGGCGTGCGGCGTCGTAAATGTGATCTGCGCCATACTTGGGTCGAAGAGATTCGTCACCGTTCCGCTGTCGCTGAGCGCGTCGACGAAGGCGCCGACGCCCGGCTGCAGCGAGACTCTCACCACGCCTCCCGTCGAAGCGAACCGGTAGACGCCGCTGCCCATGCGGGCGAAGGTCCAGTCGATCGTGCCCGAGCCGGTGGTGATGTCGGTGCGCTCCGCCAGCCCGGGGTTGGCGACGACGTTGCCGGCAGCCGTCTCGATCCGCACGTACCCGCCTACGCCGCTGACGTCGATGTCGCCGTTCAGGGTGCGGATGAGTCCCCGCCCGACAACGTTGTGCAGCTGCACGGCGCCGCCCGACGTCTGGATGACGTACGGGCCGCGCACGCCGTTCAGCGTGACGTTACTCGCGCCCGCATTGACGAACAGCGCACCGACTTGGTTGGGGACGAACACGTTCATGTCGCCGCCCGGGTTGCCGATGGACACGCCCGTGCGGCCGACGAGTACCGGCGGGAGCTCGAACTGCCGCGCCGGCAGCCGCAAGACGCGCCAGCGCCCGCCGATCAGCTGGAAGCGGTTCTGCGCCTGCGGCAGTTGCACGTGCCGGTTGCCTTCGCCGAACACGAACCGGCTGAAGCTCACGTTTTGCCCGCCGCCCGAATGCACGCGCACGCCCGGCTCGCCGCCGTTGATCGTGATCTGGCCGCTCGTCGAGTTGATGCTGACCACCGGAGAGGGGCCTGCAAGCGCCGCCTGGTCGGCCTGCACGGGCAAGCCGATGCCGCAAAACGCCGCGAAGGCGGTGGCAAAAGCGAGGCAGGTTCGTACGCCGCCCCCGCCGCGGACCGTGAGATTCGTCATGCTCGTGTTCAGTGTACGTTCGCCGCGCTCGCCACGCGTGAACCCGCTGTGAGCCGAAGATGAGGAAAGCGTGAGAAGCCGCGCGAGCATCACATTTCGCCGTCCTCGCCAGCGTCCACGACCGGCAGCGAGACGGAGATCACCGTGCCGCCGGCGGGCCCGCTGTCGGCAGACACCGTTCCGCCATGCGCCCGAACGATGTTGTTCACGACCGCCAGCCCAAGGCCGGTGCCTTCGACGTCGCGCGAGCGCGCCGGATCGGCGCGGAAGAAGCGCTCGAAGATATGCTCGAGCGCGTGCGGTGGAATGCCCGGACCCGTGTCGCGCACGTCCAGCAATGCGGCGGAGCCGTTGCGGTGCAGCGACAGCGTCACCGAACCCGTTTCCGTGAATTTGATGGCGTTTTCGGTGAGGTTGGCGATCAGCTGGCGCAGCAGCGCCGGCTCGCCGCGCACGAGCATGCCCCCATCGGCATCGGCGACGAGGCGCAAGCCCTTGCTTTCGGCGGTCGGACGCAAGCCCGTCGCCACGTCGTTGACGAGCGCGTGCAAGTCCACGACCTCGAACGCGCTCTGATCGACGGAATCCGTCTTCGCCAGCGTGAGCATCGCGTTGATGATCTTCGCCATCGTCGCGCTCTCGGAACGGATGGCCGCGAGCGCCTCGGCGCGGGAGCGCTCGTCGCGCACGGCCCAGCGTTCGAGCATCTGCGCGTTCGCGTTGATCACCGTCAGCGGCGTCTTGAGCTCGTGGGAAGCGTCGGCGATGAAGCGCCGCTCGCGCGCGAAGGCAGCCTCCAGGCGCGCCAGCATGGCATCGAACGTGGCGGCGAGCGCGCCCAGCTCGTCCGGCCGGCCCTGCCAGTTCAATCGTTTGCCCAGGTCCTCGCCGCCGATGTCGCGCACCGCGCGCGCGATCTCATCGATCGGGCCGATGGCGCGCCGGGCGAGCACGAGACTTGCCGAGGCGATGACGAGCAGGCCCAGCGCCCAGCCGCCGAACAGAAGAATCGCGAGCGCGCGCAAGCTCTGCTCGGTATAATCCAGCGATTCGGCCACGTAGACGGTTGCGACGGCAGAACTGCCGCTCGAAATGGTGTGCCAGTGCGCCAAGATGGGACCGATGGCGGAGCGTCCGGCGACGCCCCAACCGCCTGAGGTCCCGACCGGCGCCCGCCACGCTTGATAGCCGCTGGTCGGCAGATCGGCTGTGCCGAGGTTCGAGCTCTTGCCGAGCGGATAACCATCCCGGTTGAACGCTTCGACGTAAACGCCGGGGCCGGCGAACGTGTCGAGCGTCGCTTGATCCGACAGCATCGTGACCGGCGACACCGGCCCGAACGGGCCGTTGAACGTGGGTTTGAGCGCCTCGAGGATCTCGCCCGCGACGCCGTCCGCGCGTTGCGCGAGCGACACGAACAGCACGCGCCGCGCGCCCGCGTACGCGACCACCGCGAAGACGAGCAGCAGCACCGCCAGCACGCTGGCGTACCAGAGCGTCATCCGCCATCGGATGCTTTGGAAGAACGGCGGATTAAACTCGGAGGGCGTAGCCCACACCCCGGATCGTGTGGATCAGCTTGGCATCGCTGCCTTCGTCGACTTTGTTGCGCAGGTAGCGGATGTACACGTCGATGAGATTCGATTCGCCGAGAAAATCCGATCCCCACACGCTGTTGAAGATCTCGTCGCGCGTGTGGACCTTGTTGGGGTACATCATCAGGAATTCGAGCAGCGAAAATTCCTTCGCGGTCAGACTGATTGCGCGGCCGTTGCGCTGCACCTCGTGCGTGTCGCGGTTGAGCTGGAGGTCCCTCGCCGACAGCGTGCGTTCGCCGGGCTCGCGCTCGCGCAATTGCACGCGGATTCTTGCCAGCAGCTCGTCGATCGAGAACGGTTTGGTGAGGTAGTCGTTCGCGCCGGTGTCGAGGCCGCTGATGCGATCCGGAACCGCGTCTTTGGCGGTCAGCATGATGATGGGCACGGACGAATGGCGCCGCACGCGACGGCAGACTTCGAGGCCGTCGATCCGCGGCAAGAGGAGGTCCAAGATGATGAGATCGGGGCCTTTCAGCGCGCGCTCGATGGCGCTCGCGCCGTCGGCGCAGATCTCGACGTCAAAGCCTTCGTGTTCGAGTTCGAGTTGGAGGACGCGCGCGATCTTGGCGTCGTCTTCGACGATGAGGATTTTCCGCTTCGCTGAAGTGGAAACGGAGTCGGGCGATTGCTGCATTTTGCGGTGCTCCTGTCGTTTCCAACGACCGGTGGTCAGCACATGCGGTCCGGTCCCTTCTCGAACCATACCGCATGCTTCCTACGGTCGCATTAAGGTGCGGTGAGAGGGGCGAGGGAGCGCGCGGAGCGGCTTGCGAAGGCCGCGCTCGTGGCGTTGTTCGTCGGGCTGGATCTCGATGCGGCGGCGCGAGATCGCATCGCGCGGATCATCGATGCGCTGCGAGCGCTCGGGGTGGCGGGGCGTTTCGAGCGGATCGAAAAGCTGCACGTCACGATCGCCTATTTGGGAAACGTGCAGCGCGAGCGCTTCGACGAGATTGCCGCCGATCTCGAGACGGCGGCCGCGCAGTGCGCGCCCTTCGCGTTGTCGCTCGACCGGCTCGGCGCATTCCCGGACCAGCGCAACCCGCGGCTGCTGTGGCTCGGTTCGACGAATGCGAGCGCGCCGTTCGATTCGTGCGCGCGCGCGGTGCGCGAGGCGTATGCGCGCCGTGGATTCTCCTTCGACAAACCGGCTTTGCCGCACGTGACCGTTTGTCGAAGCAGGCGACCGTTTCGCCGGCTGCCGAGCGTCGAGGTCGGCGCGCCCATCGAGGTCGTGGCACGCGAGCTCGCGCTGTTCGAGTCGCTGCCGGCCGAAGGCACCACGCGCTATGCGGTGCGCTTGCGCGCGCCGCTTGGCCGCAGGGAACCCAACCCGTAGGGAATTCGTTGAGACGCTTAGACGCCGAGTTTCGCATGCACCCCGCGGAAACGGCGTCCTTTTTTTGCGCCGGCCTATCCGATGGCAGCCGGCTCGCGATCCTTGCTCTTGACGACGGCGAGCGCCCAGCCGCTGCCGGTCCACTTGCGGACCAGGTATCCATCCTTCGTGCGGTCGATGGGTTCAAAGCCGGAAGCGACGGCTTCGGCGAGCGACGGGAAGACGAGAATTCCTTGCATGGCGGTTGTGTTATTAGTCTCCTATCTTCCTATACCGATTATCGGCACGAGAAGTTCATGTCCCGTCCCGCCCCGAAGAAAAATTCTGTGATGGCGTCCACAGCGGCCGCCCTTGACATGGCGACCTTGGCGACCCGGGAGTATAGCGCTCCCGGTTTTTGGTGTCTGGGGTTCCACGCGCCGGCCGCGGCGGCCTCAGCCCGGCCGGCTCAGTTCGCGGCGCTGGACATCCCAGGGGCATTCGCTCCGCGCCTGCCGCTGGGCATCTGGACCGCTCGCGACGAGCAGATCGGCTTTCTCTTTCGAGAGTGGGGCGAGCGGACGCGGCGCCTCGCCCAGCTGCAGGTGGGCGCGCAGATCTCGGTCATCGCGCCGCTCGGCAACGCATTCGAAGCGCCGCCGCGCGGCCGCCGCGCCGTGATGGTTGCTGGGGGTCTCGGCATCGTGCCCTTTTGGATGCTGGCGCGCGATCTCGTGAATGCCGGAAGCGACGCGCTTGCGGTGATCGGGGCGCGCACTTCGCAGCTGCTCGTGGGCGCGGAGCTGCTCGAACGGCTTGGAGTACGCGTCGTCCTGTGCACGGACGATGGCAGCGCCGGCCGGCGTGGCAGCGTCCTCGACATCGTGCGCGAGCTCGCGCAGCCCACCGACGAATTGTACGGCTGCGGCCCGGCCGCGATGCTGCGGGCCCTGTGCGGATTCGCCCTCGAAGCAGGTCTGCCGTGCCAGGTATCTATGGAAGAAACTTTTGGCTGCTCGATGGGAACGTGCTGGGGTTGCGTGGTCCCGGTCAGACCCGGCAGCGCGCAGGCGACCAACTATCCGAAGGCGCCGGACGAACGGCGGCCATACGACTTCGCCCGCGTGTGCGCGGACGGCACCGTGTTTCGCGCGGCCGATCTGGTCTGGAATCCGTGACGGTCGACCAAGGTCAGGTCGACCAAGGTCGACCTCTTCAAATCGATTCGAGCGTCGACATCGGCGGCGCCAGGCTCAAGAACCCGGTGATCGCGGCGAGCGGCTGCTACAATCGGGGAGCGGAGTACGGGCGCGTCGTGGACGTGTCGGGATACGGCGCCATCACCATCAAGAGCATCACGCGTGAACCTCGCCTCGGCAACGGCATGCCGCGCGTCGCCGGCACGCCGGCCGGGATGTTGAACGCCATCGGCTTGCAGGGTGCCGGGATCGAGCACTTTCTCGCCAACGAAGCGCCGAAGCTGGCGAGCGTGCCGACGGCCGTCATCGCAAGCGTGGCGGGCTTCACGGTCGATGAATTCGCCGACGTCGCGGCTCGGATGGACGGGATTGCGAACGTCGTCGCGATCGAGCTCGACGTCTCGTGTCCGAACGTGGACGGCGAAAGCGGCGCGTGTTTCGCGGCCGACCCGGCGGCGACGGCGGCCGTCGTTCGCGCGGTCAAGCGGCGCGTGCGCCTGCCCGTCATCGCCAAGCTCACGCCCAACGTCGCGGACCTGCAGCCGATCGCGCGGGCCGCCGAGGCAGCCGGCGCGGACGCGATTTCGCTCATCAATTCGGTGCGCGGCATGGCGATCGACGTGGTTCGCGCGCGCCCGATGCTGGCCAACGCGATCGGCGGCCTGACCGGGCCGGCGATCCGGCCCGTCGCCGTGGCAGCCGTGTGGGACGTGGCGCAGGCGGTGAAGATCCCCATCATCGGCATGGGCGGAATCGAGAGCGGGCGCGACGCACTGGAGTTCATGTTCGCCGGCGCGACGGCCGTATCGATCGGGACCGCGAACTTCCGCGATCCCCAAGTGCATGTGCGGGTGCTTCGGGCGATCCTCGATGAAACGGCGCGCCGCGGCTTCAATTCGGTGCGCGCGCTGACCGGGCTCGCCAATCCGGACTTCGCCGGCGCGCGGGTGGCGACGTGAGCGAGTTCACGACGGAGCTCATCGTCGCGTTGGACGTGCCGGCGTTCGACGATGCGGTTCGCATCCTCGATCAGACCGCGAGCCGGATCACCTGGTATAAGATCGGCTACGAGGCATACTACGGCTTCGGGCAGCGCATCATCCAGACGCTGCGCGAGCGCGGCAAGAAGATCTTCCTCGATCTCAAGCTCCACGACATCCCGAATACGGCGGCCGGAGGGATCCGCAGTCTGGCATGGGCAGGCGCGTCCCTGTTGAGTCTGCACGCGGCGGGCGGTCGCCAGATGCTGCTCGCGGCGGCAGCCGCTCGCGACGAAGCGAAATCGAGCGGCAGCGACCTGCGCCTGCTTGCGGTCACCGTTCTCACGAGCCAGACCGGCGACCAACTGCGCGACATCGGGTTCGCGAAGAGCACCGAAGAACTCGTGGCGGTTCGCGCGGCGCTTGCGGCCGATTGCGGGATGGACGGCGTCGTGTGCGCGGTCGAAGAAGTCGCCATCGTCCGCGCCCGAACGTTTCCTGAATTTCTCATCGTCTGCCCGGGGATCCGGCCCGCCGGGCAATCGGCCGACGATCAGCAGCGCGTCGCGACGCCGACCGACGCCGTGCTGGCGGGAGCCGTCGCTATCGTCGTCGGGCGTCCCATCACGCTAGCGGCAGATCCGGCGGGCGCCGTGCAGTCGATCCTCGATGAGATTGACGCCGCGCTGCCGATCCGCCGCGAAATCGAACCCGGTTGACGAGCTCCGAACTGCTCGCGCTGCTCGAACGCCGAGGTGCGATGCAACGCGGCCACTTCCGTCTGTCCTCCGGCTTGCACAGCGACCGCTTCATTCAGAAATTCCGCATCTTCGAGGATCCGCCGACCGCGGAACTCGTGGCCGGTGAACTCGCCCGCAAGCTTGCTCCCTGCAAGCCAACGGTGGTGGTGTCGGCGGCGGTCGGAGGGCTCATCCCCGGTTTCCTCGTTGCGAAAGCGCTGGGCGTGCGCAGTATTTTCATCGAGAAGGAAGCGGGCAAGCCCGTGCTGCGCCGAGGCTTCGAGCTCGGACCGGGAGATCGCGCGGCGATCGTCGAGGACGTCATGACCACGGGGCGTTCGACCCGCGAAGTCATGGCGGTGATCCAAGCCCGCGGCGCGGAGGTCGCCTGCATCGGCGCGGTGGTCAAACGGGGTAAGGCGGAGCTGCCGCTGCCGGTGCAAACGTTGCTCGAACTGCCGCTCGCCGACGTCGAACCTGAAAATTGTGGGTTATGCCAGATGGGCATCCCCCTCAGCGATCCGGGCAGCAGGCGGGCCGAAACTTTTTAGTTCCGGGGCGCCGGACGCTTGAAACTGCCGGGACGGCGATGTATGATTTGTCGTACAGGGACCCACTTCGTCAATTCGGGGGAGAATATGCGAAAGGCAATCCTCGTTTGCGCCGCCTTGTTCGCGTCTCTGTCCGTCGCTGCCCAGCCGGTACGCGCGGCAGATTACAACGGGCAGCTGCTTGACGGCAGAGTTTTCACGGCAATCGTTTACACAGCGCAGGGGGGCGAGATGGGCATCGTCACCTTCGTCCGAGACGAAGCGCGCGTGTTCCTGTGGAGTGGCGAGACCGTCATCGTCAATCTGTACGATTCGGAGATCATGAATCCGCACTTCATCGGCGGCAGAACCCTCGATGGCCATTTCTATCGCGTCGACATCGATGACGCCTCATTCCTGTATTCGACTGAGATCCAGCCGATCATCGGCAACACGTGCATGGGCAGCATGTGCATGCCGGGACCCGATGGGCTCAATCACAACGCATTCCCGTCAGGAATGAATGACGGAATGTTCTTCGGTCCGGCGTGGGGCAGGGGCTTCCTCCCCGGCGGAAGCATCCGCTGACCGGCGTTCTATCGCGAAAAGGGTCGAGCAACCGCTCGACCCTTTCTTATGCTGTGCTCGACTCTATTCTTCATGCTGTGCTCGAGCGAAGCTCGATGTCGGCCGCGACCGAAGGTCGCGGCCTATCTAGCTGCGCGAGCGGCGCTCGCGCTCATCGTCGACCTGCGGTCGAGCGCAGCATACTTACAAGAAGACGTTCGAGATGATTTGGGTGCCCACGTGCCGCGCGGTCAGCAGTTCGACCAACGCTGCGTGCGCTGCCGAAAGATCCAGGATCTGAGCGGCGTCCACTCCGGCGCGCACGCCGAGCGCGGCTGCCATGAGGTGACGGGCGAGCTCGTTCGGCAGCGTTCCGGTCGCCGCGAGCTCGAGCGCTTCGGATGACGTGAGCTCGCCGATGATGCCGCCGTCGGATGGAATCCCGCCGGGTTGCGCGGAGATCAACAGGCGGATCGCGCGCAACGCGCCCGCCAGCGCGCGAGCTGCTTCGTCGGCGTCGAGCGGCGCCGGGCCGCCCGATACTACCGCGCCCTGCGCCGACACGACCGGGATGTAGCCGCGCTCGAGCAACAGCGTCAGCAGTTCCGCGTTGACGCTGCGCACCGCCGTCGAACCGCGTTCGTCAGACGAGACGACGAGCGTGCTCGCTGACATGCCGTCGATGCCCACCGCCTCGCCGCCGATGCGATTGATGCGACCGACGATCTGCTGTCCGACCGCCTGCGGCACCGCGTCGTGGACGATGAGCGGCAGCACGCCCATGCGGCGCATGAACACGAGATCTGAATACAACGTGTCGGATTCGACGGCGGCCGGATCGACGCGCATGATCACCGTTCTGCCGAGGAACTCGCGCGCCGTTGGAAGCTGATCCATCCTAGCTCTTCAATTCCCCGCTCAGCGCCTGCGCAGCACGAGATTGAGCACGAGCGTGAGCAGCAGCGAGATGAGGATGGAAGTGCCCAGCGGGATGGAGACCTGCCAGTTGCGGTCGGACCAGGTGAAATCGCCGGGGAGCGCGCCGATGCGCAGCTGTTTGACGAACGAGAGGCAGAGTCCGATGACGACGAGCGCGACGCCCGCGAAGATCAAGAGCCGGCCGAACTGCGAAAACTGCAGTGTGTATCACGCTCCTGCATCTTGCTCTTCGGCGTCGGCGCCCCGTCCGCCCGCCGCGTTCACTTTTGCGATCGCCGCATCGATGCCGCCTTGAACGAACGCCTCGACCCCGTCGACGGCGCGATCGATGATGGCGCCGAGCCGTTCTTCCTCGTCGGCTGAGAACGATCCGAGCACGACATCGATCGCGTCGGGCTCGCTGCGTCCGACGCCGATGCGCAGACGCGGAAATTCGCTCGAATGCAGCGCTTCGATGATGTCGCGCAAGCCGTTATGGCCGCCGTCGCTGCCTTTGCGGCGCAGGCGCAGCTGGCCGAACTCCAAGTTGATGTCGTCGCACACGACGAGGACCTGCGCGGCTTTCAGCCGGTAGTAGCCCGCGAGCGGAGCGACGCTGGCGCCGGACTCGTTCATGAACTTCTGCGGCATCGCGAGGATCGCGCCGTCATCCATCAGCTGCGCGACGCGCGCGCGGAATTTCGAACGCCAGGAACGCGCGCCGCGCCGCGCGGCCAGCGCCTCGATGGCGCGGAAGCCGACGTTGTGTCGCGTGCGCGCATACGATGGGCCAGGGTTGCCGAGCCCGACGACGAGTGCGTGGAACTTCGGACGGTGAAAGAAGCGCAAAGTCTAGTGTGGCGGTCGACCTTGGTCGACCGGCTCGACCGTCACGCCTCGGGGATTTCCTCGGCCGGCGCCTTTTCGGCTCCGATGAGCTCCGGCTCAACCGGCGCTTCCGGCGCCACCGGCACTTCCTCGACCTTCGGCGGCGGCTGCAGCGACACGACGATCTCGTCTGGATTCTCGACGATCTTGACGTTCGGGCTCGTGGCGAGGTCGCGCACGTGGATGGTGTCGCCGATGTTCAGCGCGCCGACGTCGACGGTGATCTGCTCCGGAATGTCCTGCGGCAGCGCCTTCACTGCGATCTCGCGCACGACGAAGTCGATGACGCCGCCTTCTTTGACGCCCGGAGCGGTGCCGACGATCACGAGCCCCACCTGAGCTTCGACCTCTTCCTTGAGGTTGATGGCGTGCAGATCGACGTGCGTGACGTGCGTCGAGAGCACGTCCGTCTGCCGTTCGTGGACCATCACCGGCAGCGGGCCTCGGCCTTCGATGTGCAAGGTGATGACCGCATTCAGCGAGTGGCCGTGGAGCGCGGCGCGCAAGTCGCGCGCTTCGATCTCGATGGGCAACGCGGCGCCGAACTCTCGGCCGTACACGACGCCTGGGATCTTGCCGTCACGGCGCAGCCGGTTCATGGCGCGCGTGCCGGTGATGGTGCGCGGCTTGGCGCTCAAGCTGATCTGTTCCATCGTCTCCTACGTCTTTGCGACCGTGCGTTCGGCTTCGACGCCGTCGGGCGTCAGCGCCGACTTGAACAGCGGCGCGTCGTCTTGGCCTTTTCCGAGCGATTCTTCCTGCTCCACATAGATCTCGGACACCGACCGGTTGGTGGAGATGCGCCGGATCGTGTCTGCGAGCAGCGGGGCGACCGACAGCACCTTGATCTTGGAGCCGCGGATCTCATGCGGAACGGGCACCGTGTTTGTGACAACGATCTCATTGATGGCCGAGTCGTTGAGTTTCTGCGCGGCGCTCGCCGCGAAGATGCCGTGCGTCGCGCACGTGATCACTTCGGTGGCGCCGCGTTCGAGGATCGCCTCGGCCGCTTTCACCAGCGTTCCTCCGGTCGAGATCATATCGTCGATGATGATCGCCGCCTTGCCGCGCAGGTCGCCGACGACCTCGCTGACCTCGTTGACGTCCGGCCGCGGGCGCCGCTTGAAGACGATGGCGACCGAGGTGTCGAGTTTTTTGGCGAAGGCTTCCGCTCGCGCCACGCCGCCGGCGTCCGGCGAGACGACGACCGTGCCGGGTCCGCGCAGCTTGCGCGTGTTCATCAGATAGTTCGCGAGGATGAAGCTGGCCGTGAGGTTGTCGACCGGCTCGTCGAAGAAGCCCTGGATCTGCGCCGCGTGCAAATCGACCGTGAGGATGCGCTGCACGCCGGCGGTCGTCAGCAGGTTCGCGACCAGCTTGGCCGAGATCGGCTCGCGGCCTTTGGTCTTCTTATCCTGCTTGGCGTAGCCGTAGTACGGGATGACGGCCGTGATGCGATAGGCCGACGCGCGTCGCAGCGCATCGATCATCAAGAGCATCTCCATGAGCGAATCGTTGACGCTCTTGCCCGGGACCGGCGGCTTGCAAATGGATTGGACGACGAACACATCGGCGCCGCGCACGTTTTCGTGGATTTCGATGCGGCACTCTTCGTTTGCGAACGTGCCGACGAACGCTTTGCCGATGTCGTGAAAGCCCATGCGCCGGGCGATTTCACGAGCGAGCTCGGGGTTGGAACTGCCGGAGAAGAGGACCGGTTTTGCCGTAGCCATAACAGCGGTTCTCCTTTTGGAACTGGCCCTGAGGCCGATTACCATATTCGCGTTCGGCCAGTATGACGCCTGTAGCTCGCGACCGAAGGTCGCCGTAGCTCGCGACTGAAGGTCGCTGGAGGCCCGACCGCAGGTCGGTCGAATTTCAACAAAATGCCCCAATTTGAAGTCGTGGCCCCGTTCAAGCCGGCGGGCGATCAGCCAGAGGCGATCGCCAACCTGGCGCGGGGCATCCAATCGGGCGGCCGGGCGCAGACGCTGCTCGGCGTGACCGGCAGCGGCAAGACCGCCACGATGGCCTGGGCCATCGAGCGCGTGCAGCGGCCCACGCTCGTGCTGTGCCACAACAAGACGCTGGCGGCGCAGCTGTGCGGCGAGTTCAAGGAATTTTTCCCGAACAACGCCGTCGAGTATTTCGTGTCGTACTTCGATTACTACCAGCCGGAAGCGTACATCGCTTCGAGCGACACCTACATCGAAAAGGACTCGTCCGTCAACGAGGAGATCGAGCGGCTGCGCCACTCGGCGACGCAATCGCTGCTCACGCGGCGCGACACGATCATCGTCGCGTCGGTCTCGTGCATCTTCGGCCTCGGTTCGCCGTCCGATTACATCGAGATGTCGCTGAAGCTGGCGTCCGGCAGCGAGTACGATCGCGACAAACTGCTGCGCAAGCTCGTCGACATGCAGTACACCCGCAACGACATCGCACTCGTGCGGGGCACGTTCCGCGTGCGCGGCGACGTCCTTGAGTTCGTGGCGGTCGACGACGATGTCGTCACGCGGCTCGACTTCTTCGGCGATCGGCTCGAGAAGGTCGTGCGCGTCAATCAGGTCAGCGGCGAGCTGCTCGAGGAGCTGGACGAGATCACCATCTTCCCGGCCAAGCATTTTATCACGCCGGAGGAGAAACTGCGGCGCGCCATTTCGAGCATCGAAGTCGAACTGGAGGAGCGCTTGAAATACCTGCGCGGCGAGGGGAAGCTGCTGGAAGCGCAGCGGCTCGAGATGCGCACGCGCAACGATCTCGAGATGCTTGCCGAAGCCGGCTACTGCAACGGCATCGAGAATTATTCGCGCCACCTGACCGGTCGTGCGCCGGGCCAGACGCCGTTCTGCCTGCTCGATTTCTTCCCGGACGACTGGCTGCTGTTCGTCGATGAGTCGCACGTGACCATTCCGCAAGTGCACGGCATGTATCACGGCGACCGCTCGCGCAAAGAAGTCCTCGTGGAATATGGATTCCGGTTGCCGTCGGCGCTTGACAACCGGCCGCTCACGTTCGAAGAGTTCGACCGGCACATCAATCAAGTGGTGTACGTCTCGGCGACGCCGGGTTCGTACGAACGGAACGTGTCGATGCAGACCGTCGAGCAGATCATCCGGCCCACCGGTCTCGTCGATCCGAAGGTCGAGGTGCGGCCCACCAAAGCCCAAGTGGACGACCTCATGGAGGAAGTGCGCAAGCGCGCCGCCGCCGGCGAGCGCACGCTCGTCACGACGCTGACGAAGAAGATGGCGGAAGACCTCACCGACTACCTCATCGAGATGGGCGTGCGCGCGCGCTATCTCCATTCCGAAATCGAAACGCTCGAGCGCATCGCGATCTTGCGGGATCTGCGGCTCGGCGAATTCGATTGCTTGGTGGGCATCAATTTGCTGCGCGAGGGACTGGATTTGCCCGAGGTGTCCTTGGTGGCGATCCTCGACGCGGACAAGGAGGGCTACCTGCGGTCGGAGACGTCGCTCATCCAGACCACCGGGCGCGCGGCTCGTCACGTCAGCGGCACGGTGTTGATGTACGCCGACAACGTCACCCAGAGCATGGAGCGCGCGATCAACGAGACCGAGCGCCGGCGCAATAAGCAGCTCGCGTACAACGCCGAGCACCAGATCGACCCGCAGAGCATCCGCAAGTCGGTGCGCGACATCTTGTCGGCGGCGGTCGAGTCAGCGGACGTGAAGCGGCGCTTGGCCGGCAAGGACCTGAAGCAGGTGCCGCGCGACGTGCTCGTCGCGATGGCGAACAAGCTCGAACAGGAGATGCGCGAAGCCGCGTCTCGTCTGGAATTCGAGAAGGCGGCCGCGCTGCGCGACGAGTTGTGGGAGCTGCGCCGGCAGCTGCCCGACGCGGGCGACGCGGCGCTCTCGCGCAAAGCGCCCAAGGTGTTCGGCGAAGCGCTGCGCGAAGCCGCCCTCTTCTAATTGTAGCGTGCGAGCGCAGCTCGCCGTAGCTTCCCGACCGCAGGTCGGGCGTCACCGTATGTTCGAATCCATCAAGCGATGCCCATCAAGGCGATTTTTTTCGACCTCGACGACACCCTCATCAATGACACCGAGTCGAGCGAACATTGGGCGGAAGTCGCAGCTCGCGACGAAGCCGGGCATCTCGGCCTCGACCCGAAAGATCTCGCTGAGGCATATCTGCACGCGGCGATCGACTTTTGGGAACGGCTGGAACCAGGCGCGGGGCGTCCGTTGCCAGGCGACATCAGGCCGTCGATGTGGTACGAAGCGCTCAAGAGCCGCGGCGTCGACGACCGCGAGCTCGCGCGGCGCGCCGCGAAGCACTACGACGCGATCCGCCTAGAGGGTCTCGAGCTCTATCCCGATGCCGTGCCGGTCCTCAAGCAGCTGCACGGCCGGTATCACCTCGCCATCATCACCAACGGCTTCGCTGAGACGCACGAGAAAAAGATCGAACATCTCGGCCTGGTCAAGTTCTTCGACAACGTCATCCTGGCCGGCGAGATGGATCTCATCAAGCCGGATCCGGCCGTGTTTCGCCACGCGATGGAAGTCGCGGACGTTGGGCCGGAAGAAAGCGTGATGGTGGGAGACCGCTATAATCGCGACATCCTCGGCGCTCACGCGGCGGGGATGCGCGCGATCCTCATCAAGGTCTGGGACGAGCCGATTCCGAACGGCGCGCGGCCGCCGGAGGCCACTATTGATTCGATCGGCGAGCTGCCGCAAGCGCTCGCGCAATTGGAGAACCACCATGAGTAAGACCGCGCTTGTCACCGGTGCTTCCAGCGGCATCGGCTTGGAGCTCGCGCGATTGTTCGCAAACGACAAACACAATCTCGTGCTCGTGGCTCGCGGTGAAGCCGGTTTGGCGAAGATCGCCGCCGAGTGCCGCGCCAAGGGCGTCGAAACAACGGTCATCGCCAAGGACCTGTCAAGCCGCGAGGCGCCCCAGGAGCTGTTCGAAGAAACGCGCCGGCGCTCGCTCACCATCACCTTTTTGGTGAACAATGCGGGCTACGCGCTGTATGGGCCGTTCGGCGCCAGCAGTGCGGCGGACGATCTCGCCAACATGCAGCTCAACATGATCTCGCTGGTGCAATTGTCTCGATTATATCTCGATGACATGCTCCGCAGCGGCGAAGGCCGCATGCTGAACGTCGCGTCCACCGCCGCCTTTCAGCCAGGCCCGCTCATGGCGCTTTACTATGCCGGCAAATCATTCGTGCTGTCATTTTCCGAGGCGATCGCGTACGAGCTGCGAGGCACGGGCGTCACCGTCACGTGCCTGTGCCCCGGCCCGACGGCCACCGCCTTTCAAAGCAAGGCGAACGTCCAAACAATACGGTTGGTAAGCGGCGCGTTGATGCAGGCCTCGGATGTCGCGCGCATCGGATATCGGGCGATGATGCGGGGACAGCCGGTGGTGATCGCCGGACTTCGCAATCAGCTCTTGATGCTTGGCACGAAGCTGGCACCGCGTGGAATTCCGATCGCGTCGGTAAACTATCTGCACCAGCGCAGGGAAGGATAGGCCGGCGGCCGATCTTCGATCGGCCGCATCGTCGAGCTTCGCTCGAGCACAGCAGATTCAAGGCCGACCGCCACAATGGCTCGAATAGCAACCATTCCATGAACAAACGACCCGACGGCAAGAAGCCGGACCCGTTCGCCGCGCCCGCGGTTGCCGTGCCTGTGCGTCACGGCCTCGAGAGCATCGTCATCAAGGGCGCGCGCGAGCACAACCTCAAGAACATCGACCTGACGCTGCCGCGCAATCAGTTGATCGTGATCACCGGGTTGTCCGGCTCCGGGAAGAGCTCGCTCGCGTTCGACACCATCTACGCCGAGGGCCAGCGGCGCTACGTCGAATCGCTGTCGGCCTACGCGCGCCAGTTCCTCGGCCAGATGGAAAAACCGGACGTCGATTACATCGAGGGGTTGTCGCCGTCGATCTCCATCGACCAGAAATCGGCCAGCCACAACCCGCGCTCGACCGTCGGGACCGTGACGGAGATCTACGACTACCTGCGCCTGCTGTACGCGCGCACCGGCAAGGCCCACTGCCCGAATTGCGGCCGCCTCATCACGCCGCAGACCGCGGAGCAGATCGTCGACCAGATCCTCGCGCTGCCGGATGGCACGCGTCTGCAGATCCTCGCCCCGCTGGTGCGCGGCCGCAAGGGCGAGTATCAAAAACTCTTCGAGCAGGCCATCAAAGACGGCTACGCGCGCGTGCGCGTGGACGGCCAGATCCGCGAGCTCGGCCAGCCCATCAAACTCGACAAGAAACGCAAGCACAGCGTCGAGATCGTGATCGATCGGTTGATCGTCAAACCCGATCTGCGCAAGCGGCTGACCGACTCGGTGGAGACGGCGCTCAAGCTGACTCAGGGCATGCTGACCGCGCTGAGATCTGATGGGGCGGGCGAAGAGGAGCTGCTGTTTTCCGAAAAGCTCGCGTGCACGCATTGCGGTCTGTCGTTCGACGAGCTGGCGCCGCGCATGTTCTCGTTCAATTCTCCCTATGGAGCGTGTCCAGAGTGCACCGGCTTGGGCGTGAAGATCGAGATCGATCCGCGTCTCGTGATCCCCGACCGCAACAAGACCTTCGCCGACGGCGCGATCGTGCCGTGGACCAAGTATCTCACCGCCGGCATGAACCCGTTCTACCTGCAGCAAGTCGAGACGCTGCTCAAAGAACACGGCTATGGGCTGAGCACGCGCGCGCGCGACGTGCCGAAGGACCTGCTCGATCTCATCCTCTATGGCGACGAGGACGACGAGGAGCGGCGCAAATTCAAATTCCGCACGAAGTCGGGCAAGGTGTGGTCGTACCACGCCCACTACCGCGGCGTCATCCCCTACCTGCGCAAGCGCTTCGACGAGACGTCATCCGACTATATAAAGGAAGAAATAGAAAAGCTGATGACGTCGGTCCGCTGCCCAGCGTGCAAGGGGGCGAGGCTGAAGCCGGAGTCGCTGGCGGTCACGGTGGGCGGCATTTCCATCGCTAAGCTCACCGCGCTGTCGGTGGACAAAGCGCTCGATTTCGTCGAGCGGTTGAAGCTCTCCGAGCGCGACGAGCAAATCGCGCATCAGATCGTGAAAGAGGTGCGCGCGCGGCTCGGCTTCCTCGTGAACGTCGGTCTCGAATATCTGACGCTGGACCGGTCGGCCACCACGCTCGCCGGCGGCGAGGCCCAGCGCATCCGGCTGGCCACGCAGATCGGCTCCTCGCTGGTCGGCGTGCTGTACGTGCTGGACGAGCCGTCCATCGGACTGCATCAGCGCGACAACGCGCGCTTGCTCGCCACGCTGAAGACGCTGCGCGATCTCGGCAACACGTTGATCGTCGTCGAGCACGACGAAGACACGATGCGCGAGGCGGATTTTCTCGTCGACATCGGCCCGCGAGCGGGCAAAGACGGCGGCCGCATCATCGCGGCCGGTTCGATCGACGACATCACCTCGGCGCCGGAATCCCTGACGGGCAAATTCCTGCGCGGCGACGCGTTCATCCCCATTCCGCCGCTGCGCCGCACGCCGAAGGGCATGCTCACCGTGAAGAACGCGCGCGCCAACAACTTGCGCGGCATCGACGTCGCGTTTCCGCTGGGCGTGCTGTGCGGCATCACCGGCGTTTCGGGATCCGGCAAGTCGACGTTGGTCGACATGGTGCTCTATCGCGCGCTCGCCCATCATCTGCACGGCCAGTCGCCGGAAGACACGTACGGGGCCGTCGTGGGTCTCGGCCAGCTCGACAAAGTCATCGTCATCGATCAGTCGCCGATCGGGCGCACGCCGCGCAGCAACCCCGCGACCTACACCGGCGCGTTCGATCCGATCCGCGAGCTGTTCTCGCTCACGCCGGAAGCTCGCGTGCGCGGCTACAAACCGGGCCGCTTTTCGTTCAACGTCAAGGGCGGGCGCTGCGAGGCGTGCGAGGGCGACGGCATCATCAAGATCGAGATGCATTTCTTGCCCGACGTCTACGTGCCGTGCGAGGTCTGCAAGGGCAAGCGCTACAATCAGCAGACGCTCGACGTGAAGTACAAGGGCAAGTCGATCGCGGACGTGCTCGAAATGCGCGTCGACGAAGCCGCAGATTTCTTCGCGAACATCCCACGCGTGCACAACAAGCTGCGCACGATCTGCGACGTCGGCCTGGGCTACATCCAGATGGGTCAACCCGCCACCACACTCTCGGGCGGCGAGGCGCAGCGCGTCAAATTGGCGACCGAGCTTTCGCGGCGCAGCACCGGGCGCACGCTCTACATCCTCGACGAGCCGACCACCGGTCTGCACTTCGCCGACATCGCGCACTTGCTGCGCGTGCTCGGGCGTTTGGTGGACGCCGGCAACTCCGTGGTCGTGATCGAGCACAACCTGGACGTGATCAAGACCGCCGACTACCTCATCGATCTCGGACCGGAGGGCGGCGACAACGGCGGCATGGTCGTCGCGGCCGGGACGCCCGAGCGGGTGGCTGAAATTCAAGCGTCCCACACCGGCAGGTACCTGCGGCGCGTCCTCGCCGATCCGCGCGCCCACATCGCGATCACCAGCGAACACGCGGCGGTGGCCGAGTTCGAGCGTCAAAATATGGAGCTTTTGCGCACCTTGGAGGAGGCTCCGGCGCGCTAACGCAAGCCGGATTTGCCGATATGGATAGTGCAGAGAGAAACACCGGAGGAGATTCCGTCATGCCCGATGCCATGGAGGCCGGCGCGCCCTCGCCAGCGACCCCGACCGACGTTCTGCCGAACGCGCTGACGATTCCGGCGCGCATCAACGTCCGCAACGCCGATCAGAAGATCGACGCGAGCGGCCGCGCGTCGCACCTCGATGAGAACGGGATGGTCGCGTCGGTTCCGGTTCCGGTGGTGCCGGGAACGGTGTTGTTCACGACGATTTTCTTGGACAGCATCAACACGGCCGCGCGCGGGCTCGTGCGCGTGAAATCCGCGCGCAGCTTGGGCGAGGACGCGGGCTACGAAATGGTCACCGATTTCGTCGACCTGAACGACGACAGCCGAAACAAGATCCGAAAGCTGCTCTCCGGGGAAGGCCCGTCGTTCGGATTCGCCGCGCCGGGCACGACGCATACGCTCGACCGCCACTTCGATCAATCGTCGTACGCGCACGGTCTGCCGCATTCGGGCGACATCACGTCGGCGGGCATGGAGCGCGCCCGCTACTTCGAGCCGGCGCCGCTGCGTCCGATCGGCAAGCCGACAACCTCCGTCAAGTTTTGGAGCTCGCTGGGCGTGACCGCCTACGTGCTTGCGGCGCTGATCGTGCTCGCGTTTTTCCCCGCGACCCGCGCCATCGAGCTGCAGGTGCTGCACTCGATCGGCTGGGGCCTGTCGCGCATCTGGTTCTGGGCGAACAACATCAATCACGTTCAGCTCTACAATAACACGAACAAGTAGTGCCCAAGGCCGCCGGCGATCCCAAGCGCGCTGCCGCGCGAGCGGCCGAGCTGCGCGCGCTGCTACATCGGTATAACGAGGAGTACTACGTCAGCGACGCGCCGACGGTGAGCGACGCGGTCTTCGATTCGTTGTTCCGCGAGCTTGCCGAGCTCGAGACGCGCTACCCCGATCTTCGGACGCCGGACAGCCCCACGCAGCGAGTCGGAGCCGCTCCGTCCGTCGCGTTCGCCCCGTACCGGCATGCGACGCCGATGCTGTCGCTCTCGAACGCGTTCGGACTCGACGAGTTGCGCGCGTGGCACGATCGCGTCGTTCGATTGCTCGGACGCGAGCCCGGAGGGTACACCGCGGAGCTGAAGATCGATGGCCTGGCCATCTCGCTGCGCTACGAAGACGGCGTGTTCGTGTCCGGCGGGACGCGCGGCGACGGCGCGACCGGCGAGGACGTGACCGCCAATCTGCGGACGGTGCGCGCCATCCCGTTGCGATTGCGCGGCGATGCGCCGCGCCGCATCGACGTGCGCGGAGAAGTCTACATGCGGCTGTCCGAATTCGCGGCGCTGAACGAGCGCGTGGTGGAAGCCGGCGGCACGCCGTTTGCCAATCCACGTAATTCCGCGGCGGGCGCGCTGCGTCAAAAGGATCCGCGGGTGACCGCGTCGCGCCCGCTGCGTTTCTTCGCCTACGCGGTGGGCGCGTGCGATCCGCCGCTGCCGGTCGAAGGCCAGTGGGATTTGCTCCAAGCGCTGAGCGCTTTGGGACTGCCCGCGAACAAAGAGGCGCGGCGCTTCACCGAGTTCGCCGAGGTCGAGGCGTTTTGCGAGTCGTGGGGACCGAAGCGCGCGCAGCTGGATTTCCAGGCGGATGGCGTGGTCGTGAAGATCGATTCGCTGGAGTCGCAGCGGCGTCTGGGCTCCGTCGGCCGCGAGCCGCGCTGGGCCACGGCGTTCAAGTATCCGCCGGAAGAAGCGACCACGCGTCTCCTGTCGATCGAGGTGAACGTCGGGCGGACCGGGAGTTTGAATCCGTACGCCGTGCTGGAACCTGTTCGCGTCGGCGGCGTCACCGTCAGCACCGCCACGCTGCACAACGAGGACTACGTGCGCGCGAAGGACATTCGCGCCGGCGATGCCGTGATCGTGAGGCGCGCCGGCGAGGTCATTCCGGAGATCGTCGGGCCTGTGCTCGAGGCGCGCGCGGGTAAGCGGCTGCGGGAGTATGCGCTGCCCACGAAGTGCCCGGTGTGCGGCACGCCGGTGGTTCGAGCCGAAGGCGAGGCCATGGCGTACTGCACGAACGCCGCCTGCCCTGCGCAACTGAAGGAGCGTTTGAAGCATTTTGCATCACGCGGCGCGCTCGACATCGAAGGGCTCGGCGATCGTTGGAGCGAGGCGCTCGTCGAAGCGCAGCTCGTGCACGACGTTGGAGACCTTTACGCGCTCAGGTTGGAGCAGGTGCAGCAAGTGCCGCGCGCGGGCGAGAAGCTTGCCACGAACCTGATCCGCAACATCGAGCTCTCGAAGAAACGGCCGTTCGCGCGCGTGCTCTACGCGTTAGGCATCCGTTTCGTGGGAGACCAGACCGCGCAGCTGCTGGCGGATGGCTTTGCCGACATCGACGCCATCGCTTCGGCCGACGTGGATCGTCTGACGAGCGTCGAGCAGATCGGGCCGAAGATCGCGCAGAGCATCGTGAAGTTCTTCCAGGAAGCGCGGAACCTGGCGGTGATCGACAAGCTGCGTCGCGCGGGCGTTACGCTGCGCGGCGAGCCGCGGCAGAAGAAGGCCGCCAGCGCCAAGCTGGCCGGCAACACGTTCGTGTTGACGGGGACGCTGCCGACGATGACGCGCGAAGAGGCCACCGAACTCATCAAGAGCCACGGCGGCTCGGTGAGCGGTTCGGTCAGCAAGAAGACGGACTATGTGGTGGCCGGCGACGCGGCCGGCTCGAAGCTGGCCAAAGCGAAAACACTCGGCGTAAAAATATTGGACGAGGCCGGCTTAAGGAACCTCATCTAATTGTGCTGTGCTCGAGCCAAGCTCGACGATTCAGCCGAGCGTAGCTCGGCTATCTAAGTTTGCGCCGACCTTCGGTCGGCGCATCGTCGAGCTTCGCTCGAGCACAGCATTTCGCTACACTATCCTGGTGAGGTAGCCGTCGTCTTCCTCTTCGCGCTCGTCAAGCCAGTGCACAGCATCCTGCAATGAGTTCGCCACGTCGCCGGCCACGATGCTGTGTTGATGTTCGTTGAGCAAGTAATCCGCCGTGACGCCGTGCCAGTACGCGCCGATCGCCGCCGCCTGGCGCGGGGAGCATCCGGCGGCCAACATCGCGGCGACTATGCCCGACAGCACATCGCCGGTTCCGGCGGTGGCGAGCAGCTCGTTGCCGGTGAGATTGACGAACGACGCCTCCTTGGTCGCGACGATCGAACGCGGTCCCTTGAGCAGCAGCGTGATGTCCAGTTCCGACGCGAAATCGTCCGCCGCCTTGATGCGGTTCGTGATCACCGTTTCGGCGCGATCGCCGAGCAAACGCGCGAACTCCCCGTTGTGCGGCGTCAACACGGCTTTCTTCTCGCGCACGAGCCCGGTGTGGCCGGCAAGCGCGAACAAAGCGTCCGCATCGACGACCAGCGGTCGCGTAGTTTGCTCGATGAAGCGCCGCACGATCTGCTGCGTCTTCTCGTCACGACCTAAACCCGGTCCGACGACGACCGCGCCGGCGTGCCGCGTCAGCTCCAGCAATGCGTTGGTCACCTCCTCGGGGTCGGCGACGTCCGGCCACGGCGAAACGATCTCTTCAATTAAATGATGGGAGATCGCATCGGCCGCATCCGGCGGACACGCCACCGTGACGTACCCAGCGCCCGCGCGATGCGCGCCGCGCGCGCTCAAAACCGGCGCGCCGGAATACTGGCGGCTGCCGCCCACGACCACGACGTCGCCCGCGCTGCGCTTGTTGGCCAGCGGGCTGCGGTGCGGAAGCCAGTAGAAGAACTGCTGCTTCGTCAAAATATGATAGCGCCCGCCGACGTCGGCCAAGATCGAGGGCGGAATGCCGATTTGCGCGACCCACAATTCGCCGACGTACGTCGCCGCCGGATACAGCAACATGCCGACCTTCGGCGCCGCCATCGTGACGGTCGCCGACGCCTGGACCGCGGGTCCGGCGACCGAACCCGAGCCCGCGTCGATGCCGGTCGGCATGTCAACCGCCACCACGTCGCGGCCGGCCGCATTGATATCGCCGACCCAGGTACGATAGGGTTCGCGCAGCGCGCCCGACACGCCGGTGCCGAGCAAGCCGTCGACGATGAGCGACGCGGCGCGCAAACCCGAGCGGAAGAATTCCGGCGTCTGTTCGCGCAACAAGCTGATGCTCGCGCCGAGGCCCTCCATGATCTCGAGTTGGGTGCGGCACAATTCGCCGAGGTCTTCCGACTTCGCCGCCATGTAAATGTCTGGCTCGAATCCCAAGTGCATGAGGTAACGCGCCGCGACGAGCGCATCGCCGCCGTTGTTGCCCGGTCCGGCGACCACCGCGATTCGGATGGGGTCGCCCTCGAGCTCCTCGACGAAGTCGCGCGCGAGGTCGGCCACCGCGCGACCGGCGGATTCCATCAACAGCAGTTGCGGAATACCGACATCCTCGACCGTGCGCAGATCGGCGGCCTGCATTTCGGGCGGGGTGAGCGCGTTCATCGAGCGGCCTCGCCAACCGTGTACGGCTTTGCGACGACGCCGCCGGCCACATCGTCGCCTTCTAAGATCACCGTCGCCACCGCGCTCGCGCGGCTATGTGACACGCTGACGTGAACTCGCCGCACGCCGTGCATCGCGATCAATCGCTCCGCTCCGCCGCTGAGTTCGATGTAAGGTTTGCCGCTGGGATGGTGGCGCACGCCGACCATGCGCCACGGAATCGCGTGACCGAATGCTTTGCGCGTCGCTTCCTTCGCGGCGAACGCTCCCGCCAATCGCTCGGCGCGGTGGCGATAGCGCTGCGCGTGCGCCAACTCTTCGGTCGTGAAAACTTTTTTCGCGAATCGTCCGAGCCTCGCGTCGTCGAAATCGAAACGCTCGACTTCGGCGACGTCGGTTCCCAATCCGATGATCATGCGTTGTTGCTCCCGCTCGCGCGCGACCCGCGCGGAGGACTTGAACGTACCGGGTTGAAGATACGAGATGTGGAGAAGATCAGCCTGGTTCCAATCAACGGCGTTGGTACCGACTTCTGCGAGCGGCTTGCTCCGTGCCTCGAAGAGCGATTTCTCCATAAGTTCGCAGTCGAAAAGCCGCTCACCCTCTCGCCCGCGCTCGCAAACTCCACGCGCCGCCAATACTTTCTCAACACGGTCTTCAATCGGATGCTCGCCGCATTTCCAAATCGTGAGGGGATGCTGCTCGGCGTCATGGGGAGCGACCTCTATAAGACGTCGCACAACTACATCTTCGGGGATGCGAGCGAGACCGATCGCGTCGCGGTGGTGTCCACATTCCGGCTCCGGCCGGAATTTTATCGGGAGCCCGCAAACGCGAGCGCGATGTTCGAACGCACGGTCAAGGAATGCGTGCATGCGCTCGGTCACGCCTTCGGCCTCAAGCATTGCTTCAACGCGCGCTGCGCGATGTACTATTCGAATACCGTCTACGACACCGACGGCAAGCTCAATTACTTCTGCGACAGCTGCGATAAGCGCGTCCGCGCGCGCCGCTAGCCCATCCCTCGCTGCGAGCTATGGCCTCCGAAATCCGGCAGCTGGCGGTTGCCACTCCGTTCGGCCGGGTTCTCGTCGTGACGAGCGACGGCGACGAGATCGTGGCGAGCGAATTCCGGCGCAGAGCATCCGCTAGGCTCCGCCGCGGTCGAACCGACGCGCTCCTGCGGGAAGCTCGCGCGCAACTGAGCGCGTATGTTCGCAAGCGACTGCGTTCGTTCGACCTGCCGCTGCATCTCATCGGCACGGATCTCGAAATCGCGACGTGGCGGCTGGTCGCTCGGCTCGAATTTGGCGAATGCATTTCCTATGCGGACGTGGCGCGCGCCATCGGCCGGCCGCTCGCGCATCGCGCCGTCGCGGCGGCGATGCGCAAAACGCCGCTCGACCTGCTCATCCCGGCGCATCGCGTGATCGGAGCCGACGGGCGCGTCAAAGGAGCCGGTAGTTCGCTGCGCCGCCGGCTGTTGGCATTCGAAGGGGTGAAAGTCAGGTGACGACCGCTCCGCGCAGCCACGCGAGCGCGATCTGCGTTTTCGCGTCCGGCAGCTCGTCGCGCAGCACCATGGCCCACGCCTGTTCGAGATCGAAGACTTTCACCTCGATCAATTCGTCGAGATCCGGACGAGGCGAGCCAACCGTCAGGCCCTCCGCGACGAACAGGTGAATCAATTCGTTGCAAAATCCCGGCGATGTAAAAAACGACCAGAGCCTTCGGAGGCGCTCGCAGCGAAAACCGGTTTCTTCCTCGAGTTCGCGCCGAGCGGTGACCGCCGGCGCTTCGCCCGGGTCGATCTTCCCCGCCGGAACCTCCCAAACGGCGTGCCCGGTCGCGTGCCGATACTGGCGGACCAGGACGACGCCGCCGGGCGCCGGCGCAGCGGCGATTGCCACGCCGCCGCGATGCTCGACCACCTCGACGCGCGTGCGGTGGCCCTGCGTGAGCTCGACGTCGTCCACGCGCAGGTTGATGATCTTGCCTTCGTAGATCCGCTGAGTGTCGAGCACTTTCGGCACAGGTACGGTCTCCTCCAAAATGAGCGGCATGGCACGTCCGCGAAGTCGCTCCTGCCATGAGAGAGGTCGTCATCGTTGCCGCCGCGCGCACGCCGATCGGCAAGTACGCAGGCGCTCTGCGCCACATCCGTCCGGACGACCTTTCGGCGCTCGTGCTGAAGGAACTAACCAAACGCGCGAGCGTCGATCCGATCGATGTCGAAGACGTGATGTGGGGTTGCAGCAATCAAGCCGGCGAAGACAACCGCAACGTCGCGCGCATGGCGCTGCTCGCCGCCGACTTTCCAGAGAACGTCGCAGGAGCGACGCTCAATCGCTTGTGCGGTTCGGGCTTGCAGGCGATCAACAGCGCGGCGCACGCCATCGCGTCCGATTGCGGCGACGTCTTCATCGCCGGCGGCGTGGAGAGCATGACGCGCGCGCCCTACGTGATGCCCAAGCCGGAAGCGGAGTTCCCGCGCGGCCCGCAGATCTTCGACACGACGCTCGGCGCCCGCATGTACAATCCCAAATTGGTCGCGCGCGGCTACCCGCCGCTGTCGATGGGCGAAACCGCGGAGAACGTGGCCGAAAAATATCGCATCACGCGGCGCGAGCAGGATGAGTTCGCGCTCGCCAGCCAGCACAAGACCGGCAACGCGCAGCGCACCGGCGGATTCGATGCGGAGATCCTTCCGGTGACGCTGCCCGCGAACGGCAAGGTCAAGGACCCGAACTACGTGCCCGAGGTCTTCCGCGTCGACGAGCATCCGCGACCCGGCGTGACGCTGGAACAACTCGCCAAGCTCAAGCCGGCATTTCGCGACGGCGGCAGCGTCACCGCCGGCAATTCGAGCGGCATCAATGACGGCGCCGCCGGCATCGTTCTCATGGCGGCGGATGAGGCAAAGCACCGCGGGCTCACGCCGATCGCGAAAATCGTCGCGTCGGCGGTCGCGGGCGTTGATCCCAACTGCATGGGACTCGGCCCGATCCCCGCCACGCAAAAAGCGCTGGCGCGCGCCGGGCTGCGCGTTGACGATCTCGATCTGGTCGAGCTCAACGAAGCGTTCGCCTCCCAATCCATCGCCTGCGTTCGGGAGCTCGAACTGCCGATGGAGCGCGTCAACGTGAACGGCGGAGCGATCGCGCTCGGCCATCCGCTTGGCTGCAGCGGCGCTCGCATCTTGGTGACGCTGCTGCACGCGATGCAGGCGCGCGGCGCAAAGCGTGGCCTGGCCACGATGTGCATCGGCGTCGGCCAGGGCATCTCGACGATCGTCGAACGAGTGTAGCGCGCGAGCGAGATTCGATGTAGCGCGCGAGCGAAAGCTCGCCGTAGCTTCCCGAGCGTAGCTCGGGTAAGGACAAAAAGATATGGCCATCGCGATAGAGCGGAAGACGTACGAGCTCTTCATCAACGGAGAATATCGCAAGCCGCAGTCGGGCGAGTACTTCGACGTCTACAATCCGGCGACGAACGAGGCGCTCGCATCGGTCGCGGCCGCCAACATCCACGACGCCGACGCGGCGGTCGACGCCGCGCGCACGGCGCTCGAAGGCAAATGGTCCACCCTGCCGCCCGCGCGGCGTGCCCGCGCGATCTTCAAGATCGCGAGCCTCATCTCCGAACGCAGCGACGATCTCGCGCGCATGGAAGTGCTGAACAGCGGCAAGACGATCGCCCACGCCAAATCGGAAATCGCCCAAGTCGTGGAAGATTTCGAGTTCTATGGCGGCGCCGTCACGAAGCACATGGGCAACACGATTCCCGCGCCGTCCGGGTTCTTCAATTACACGCTCAAAGAGCCGGTCGGGGTGTGCGCGCAGATCATCCCGTGGAACTATCCGCTGCTGATGGCGTCGTGGAAAGTGGCGCCCGCGCTTGCCGCCGGCTGCACCGTCGTTCTCAAACCTGCCAGCGCAACGCCGATCACCGCGCTGTTGCTCGGCGAGATCTGCACGGAGGCCGGCTGCCCGCCGGGCGTGGTCAACGTGCTGCCGGGCGCCGGCGCGAAAATCGGCTCGTACCTCGCCGGACATCCCGGCGTCGACAAGATCGCGTTCACCGGCGAGACCAGCACCGGCCGCTCCATCATGGAGATCGCGTCCGCCACTTTGAAGCGCCTCACGCTCGAGCTGGGCGGCAAATCGCCCAACGTGGTGTTCGACGACGCCGATCTCGAGGCGGCGGTGGCCGGCGCGCTGCACGCGATTTTCTACAACGCAGGGCAGTCATGCGATGCGCGTTCGCGCATCCTCCTGCAACGCGGGATCTATGAAGCGTTCATGGAGAAATTCGTCGCCAGGGCCAAGTCGCTGCGCGTCGGCGATCCGATGGATCCGACCACGCAAGTCGGTGCGTTGATCTCGAAAAAGCAGCTCGAAAAAGTCGAGGGCTATATCGGGATCGGCACCAACGAAGGCGCGGTGGTCGCGTGCGGCGGCTGCCGGCCGGACGGCTCGCTCGAAAAAGGCAACTTCCTGCTGCCGACCGTCCTCGACAAGGTGAACAACTCGATGCGGGTCGCGCAGGAAGAGATCTTCGGACCGGTTGCGGTCGTCACCACGTTCGGCGACGAAAAGGAAGCGGTGTCCATCGCCAACGATTCCTCGTACGGGCTCGCCGCGTCCGTCTGGACGAAGGATGCGGGCCGCGCCCAGCGCATGGCGTCCGCGCTCAAGGCCGGCGGCATCGGCATCAATTCGCCGTTCTCGATCTTCCCCGGCGTGCCGTTCGGCGGATTCAAGCAGAGCGGGTTCGGCCGCGAACTCGCGCTCCAGACGCTCGACCTTTATTCCGAAACAAAAGGTGTGGTCATGTACACGGGCACCAAGCCGCTCAATCCGTTCGGAGCCTGAGCCATGCGAGCCATCGGATTGCTCCTCACCGTCGCCATCATCGCCGTCTTGGCCGTGATCGTCTTTCGCTCCACCGGCATGGTGAATTCAAACCAGACGCGCGGCGTGCAGTGGTATATCGATCATCCGACCGAGCGCCAGCAGCAACTCGACTATTGCAATCAACACGCCGAGAGCAGCGGGTCACAGGAGTGCTCGGCCGCCATCAACGCTCAAGCGCAGGTGGACGCCTCGAAGGTTCACCCGTAGTGTAGCGCGCGATCGACGGTCGCGAATCCCGGCTTCGCTCGAGCGCTACATGAGAACTCGAGCTTCGCTCGAGCGCTACAGAGATTCATCGCGTTCGGATGCGAGCGCAGCGCACGACGACCTGCGAGTGGCGCGGCGCCGGCGTCCGGGAGAAGACGAGCGGAACGAAGCCCTGCGGAACCGGCGCGCTACGAGGCGCGCTCATCACGATCGGCACCGAACTCGATGACACGCAGCCGTGCATCACGGTGGGCACCCGGTTGCCGCGCGCGTCGAAGAGCGTCACGCTCATGTCGCTGCGCCGTGGGTTTGCCGGCGCCGCGTTCCGCAAAATGAGCTGCGCGTCATTCCAGTCGGCGTCGATCAACACATCGCGTCCGTTCTTGTTGATCTCCATGCCGTTGACGCCGATGATGATCGAATGCCCGATCTTGAATATCGATTGGCCGGCGATATAGCGAAGCGCGGCGGGGCTGCTCGCGCCGATGACAGCCGTGACCACAGCGAGCAGCGCAAGACCAACGAGCAGCCGACGAGTCATTTTCATTCCCGCGAAGCGAAAGGAAGAATCCGTCAGAAGGATATGCCGAGCCGCCGCCCGCCCCCTCCGCGGGTGGTTTTCGCCTGGCGGAGGTATTGAATCTTGGCCGTAAGAAGCCGCAACTCGTCATATCAGGAGTTTTGGCCCGGGGAGCGGCATGGAAATCAAACCCTTCACCGACAAACCCATCAAGGCGCTGGAGTACGACGGCCGTCCCTCCGTCGACATCAACGGCCTCGGCTTGTCCGACGACTTCCTCATCGAGATGTATCGCTGGATGGTCCTCAACCGGGCGGTTGACGACCGCGGCTACATCTTGGTGCGCCAAGGCCGGGCCGGGTTTTACGCGCAAACGAGCGGTCAAGAAGCGTCGCAGATCGGCAGCGCCCTCGTGCTGCAGAAGAAAGATTGGCTCTACGGCGATCACCGCTCGCAAGGCAGCATGCTGGTGAAGGGGCTGAGCGCGTCCGAATGGTTCGGGCACGTGCTCGGTAAGCAACTCGATCCGACCCAAGGCCGCATGATGCCGCACGGCAGCGGCCGACGCGATCTCAACATCGTGCCGCCCTCGTCGACCGTCGGCAATCAGATCACCGAAGCCGAGGGCACCGCGATGGCGCAACGCATCAAAAAAGACGGCGGCATCACGATCTGCTACTTCGGCGACGGCGCGACCAGCGAAGGCGATTTCCACGTCGGGATGAATTTCGCCGCCGTCTACGCGTCGCCCATCATTTTCTTCTGCCAGAACAATCAGTACGCGATCTCGGTGCGGCTCGACGAGCAGACGCACACGCATACGATCGCCGAAAAAGCCAAAGCGTACGGCATGGAAGGCTATTTCGTGGACGGCAACGACGTGATCGCCGTCTATCTCGTCACGAAGTATTGCGCGGAGCGCGCGCGCCGCGGCGACGGGCCCGCCCTCATCGAGGCGTACACGTATCGCTACGGCCCGCATTCATCCGCCGATGACGACACCCGGTATCGGCCCAAGGGCGAGCTCGAGATGTGGCGCACGCAGCGCGATCCAATCACGCGCATGCACGCGTTTCTGGACGGCCGCAAGCTCTGGAACGACCAGAAAGAGCAAAAACTGCAGGCCGAGATCAAGGACGAGGTCGCCAAAGCCCTGCACGTGGCTGAAGAGAGCCCCGCACCCGAGCCGATAACGGTAGTAGACCACGTGTACGCGCAGCGCACCGGGCACCTCGAATGGGAGCGTCAAGAGCTCGCCGCCGAGCTGGCCAAGAAATAGGAGGCTCGGACGAAGAGCATGGCGACCGTCGAAGCGACGAAAAAACAGACGCAGTTCACGATGGTGCAGGCCATCCGCTCCGCGCTCATCGACGAGATGACGAGCGATGCGGACGTCGTGCTGCTCGGCGAGGACATCGGCCCGCGCGGCGGCGTCTTCCTCGTCACCGAAGGCCTCATCGACATGTTCGGCAAGGATCGCGTCATCGACACGCCGCTCGCCGAAGCCGGCATCATCGGCGCCGCCGTCGGCATGGCGCTGTACGGTCTCAAACCGGTGGCCGAGATCCAGTTCATCGACTTTCTCTATCCCGGTTTCGACATGCTGGTCTCGGAAGGCGCGAAGCTGCGCTATCGCTCGGCAAGCCAGTTCAGCGTGCCGATGGTCATCCGCTCGCCGTACGGCGGCGGCGTGCGCGGCGGCAACTATCATTCGCAGTCGCCGGAGTCGTACTACGTGCACACACCCGGTCTCAAAGTCGTGGTGCCGAGCAATCCGTACGATGCGAAGGGCTTGCTCATCGCGTCTATTCGCGATCCCGACCCAGTCGTGTTCATGGAGCCGAAAAAGATCTATCGGGCGGTCAAGGCCGAGCTTCCCGAGGGCCCGTACGAAGTGCCGCTCGGCAAGGCCGCCGTCACGCGCGAGGGCAAGCACGTGTCCGTAGTCACATACGGGGCGATGGTGCCGCTGGCGCTGGAAGCGGCGACGGCGATGCAGAAGGATGGCGTCGAGGTCGAGGTGCTCGACCTGCGGACGCTCCAGCCGTACGACACAGACGCGATCAAGAAAAGCGTCGCGAAGACCGGTCACTTGGTCACGCTGCAAGAGGCGCCGCGCATCGGCGGTTTCGGCGGCGAGATCGCGGCGTTCGTCGCCGAAGAAGCGATCGAGTACCTCGAAGGTCCGATCGTGCGCGTGAGCGGCTGGGATACGCCGTTCCCATATGCGCTCGAGAAGGCGTATATGCCTAACGTCGAGCGCGTGCGCCGCGCGATCAAAAAGGCGCTGGATTTCTAAACAGGGATATCGCACAGGATGCCCGTCGAACTCGAAATGCCCGAGCTGGCCGAATCGGTCATCGAAGGCGAGATCGTCAAGTGGCTCGTCAAGGAAGGCGAACACGTCCACCTCGATCAGCCGCTGGTCGAAGTCATGACCGATAAGGTCACGGTCGAGGTGCCCTCGCCGTACGAAGGCACGCTGCTGAAGCAGGTGGCAAAGGAAGGCGAGGTCGTTCCGATCGGCAAGCCGATCGCGATATTCGGCAAGGAAGGCGAGAAGCTGGATTCTGGCGTGCCGCTCGAGCACGTCACGCCGAAAGTGGAAGTTAAGGAAACGGTCGAGCAAGCTCGACCTCCACAAGAGCAAGCTCAGGTCGAGCAAGCTCAGGTCGACCATGGTCAGGCCGAGCAAGCTCAGGTCGACCAAGGTCGACCTCTACAAGAGAAAGTCCAAGGCAATGGGCAGGTTGGGCAAGCCGAGACCGCGCCGGGGCCGGGAAGCCGACCGTTAGCCGCGCCGGCCGTCCGAAAACTTGCGCGCCAACTGGGCGTCGATCTCGCACGCGTTCGCGGCAGCGGCGACGGCGGCCGCATCCGTAAAGAAGACGTCGAGCAAGCGGCCACGGGTGGGACGGTCGAGCAGGTCGATCAAGGTCGACCTCTACAACAAAAGGTCGAGCAAGCTCGACCTCTACAACCTCGGGGGACGCCGGGGGAGCGCGTGCCGTTGCGCGGCATGCGCCGCGCCATCGCCGACCACATGGTGCACAGCAAGCGCACCGCCGCGCACACCTTGCACGTGGACGAAGTCGACCTCACCGAGTTGGTCGCGCTGCGGGAGAGCGCGAAAAAAGCCGCGGCCGAGCGCGGCATCAAGCTGACCTATCTGCCGTTCATCGTCAAATCGGTCTGCGCGGCGCTCAAGACCTTCCCGTACATGAACGCCTCGCTCGACGACGAGAAACATGAAATCGTCCTCAAGAAGGACTATAACATCGGCATCGCCACGAACACCGAGGGCGGCCTCGTGGTGCCGGTCATCCACAACGCCGATCGCCTGACGCTCGTCCAGCTCGCAGGCGCCATCGTCGACCTGGCCGAGAAAGCGCGCGCCGGCAAGCTCTCGCACGACGAGATCAGCGGCGGAACGTTCACCATCACCAACGTGGGCTCGGTCGGCGGCCTGTTCACGTTCCCGGTCATCAATTATCCCGAGGTGGGCATCCTGGGCACCCATGCGATCGTGCCGCGGCCCGTCGTCCGCGACGGGCAGATCGTCGTCCGGCAGATGATGTACCTCTCCATCTCGTTCGATCATCGCGTGGTCGACGGCGCGCTCGCCGCGCACTTCGTGCAAGAAGTGGCGCGCCTGCTGTCGAGCCCGTTGCTGTTGCTCATGGAGGAGATCTAGGCGTGCCTACGCAGTACGACGTCATCGTCATCGGCGGCGGCCCCGGCGGCTACACCGCAGCCATCCGCTCGGGCCAGCTCGGCAAAAAAGTGCTGTGCGTCGAAAAAGAACGTCTCGGCGGCGTGTGTCTGAACTGGGGCTGCATGCCGAGCAAGGCGCTGCTGCACATCGGCGAGATCATGGCGGCCACCAAAGACCTCACCACGATGGGCGTGATTTACGGCGAGCCGAAAATCAACTTGGCCGCGCTTAGTCAATGGAAGTCGAAAATGGTCGACGATCTCGTGAACGGGGTCGCCACGCTGCTGAAAGCCAACCGGGTCGACTTCTCAAACGGCTCGGCCGAAATCATCGACCCCAAAAACGTGCGCGTGAAGAAGGCCGACGGCCGCGCGGAGACATACGGCGTCGCGAACATCATCATCGCCACCGGCTCGGAGCCCGTGCCGCTGCCGGGCGCGCCGCGCGACGGCCGGCAGGTGCTGAACTCCGATGACGCCGTCACCCTCACGGACATCCCCAGGTCCATCCTGATCATCGGAGCCGGCGTCATCGGCCTGGAGTTCGCCACCATCTACCGGCGCCTCGGCTCGCGGGTGACCGTGCTGGAGCTCATGGATCGCGCGCTCGGCGACACGGATCTCGAAATCTCGACGATGTTGGTCAAGATCATGCAGAAGCAAGGCGTCGAGATCCATCTCAAGACCAAAGCCATGACCATCGATGTCCGCGACGAGAAGGTCGGAGTGCGGTTCCAGGGCGAGATCAACGACTCGCGCGACTTCGACAAGGTGCTCGTCGCTGTCGGGCGCCGGCCGCGCGCCGGCGGGCTCGAACTCGACCGGCTCGGCGTGAAGACCGAGCGCGGCTTCGTGCAGGTCGACGAACGCCGCCAGACCACGGTGCCCGGCATCTACGCGATCGGCGACGTCACCGGCCCGCCGCTGCTCGCGCACAAGGCGATGAAGGAGGGCGTCGTCGCGGCAGAGGTCATCGCGGGCATGCCCTCCGCTTACGATCCCGTCGCCATGCCGAACCTCGTCTACACCGATCCTCAGCTCGCGACGGTCGGGCTGTCGGAAGAGCAGGCGAAGACTCAGGGCTACGACACCCAGGTCGGCAAATTCCGGCTGGCTGCGCTCGGCCGCGCTCGCACGATCGGCTTGAACGAAGGCATGGTGAAGATCGTCTCCGACAAGGCCACCGATCTCGTGCTGGGCATGGGCATCGTGTCGCCGACCGCCGAGTCGATGATCGCCGAGGGCGTCATGGCCATCGAGATGGGCGCAACCGTCGAAGACATCGGTTTGATGATCCATCCGCACCCGACGTTCTCCGAGTCGATCATGGAGGCGGCGGAAATGATGCACGGCAAGGCGATCCACGTGGCGAGTTTGGCGGTCAAGCCGGAGCCGGCCCGAGCGAAGTAGGTGAAGCAGTTGATGAACTCGCGGCGAGCGAGCATAATCGTTGCGTTCTCGATCGCGCTTCTTCCGTGCGCTTCCTTGGCGAGCACGAGGACTGTTGGCCAGACGCTCGTCTATGATCTGACCGAAGTCAATCACGCCAGTGTTCCGCCGGGACTGCCGGCGGCAGCCCTAGCCAGGTTTCAAGCCGTAAACGGCAAGCCTCTGACGTCCACGCTCACCGTTTCCATCGACAAGGTGGATCCGGACGGCAGCGCTCACGTCAACGCCAGCATGGTGAACGCCGCCATGGCGTCCTTGCCGAGCAACCTCCGCGACCCCGCGAGCGACTTTCAGGGCACGCTCATGCCGGATGGACGGATCGTGCCGACGTACGATCCGTCGCTTCACCCCACGGCTGGTGCGGGGGGCGTGTTGAACATTACGCCCGCAATCAGCCAGAACAACGTCGCGGGAATGACCATCGGTCGTCTGGATGATTTCAACGCCTTTGCCCAAGGCTGCGGCGCGCGCGCGTCGATCAAGAACGGCGATAGCTGGCGGCAGCAGTACCGTCTCTCATACAGCGCGATGGAGTTTAGCTTCACGGCTGGGGCCACGGAGATGATCGCCGGGCACGCTGCGGTCGCCGTGACGATGAAAACCAGCTACCAGAGTCCTCAGAGCTCGGAGTCGATCGTCGCGAGCGGACACTACGACCTGACCCAACGTCTCGTCGTAGATTTCCACGACGAAGTGCAGTCGACCACGCCGGCCGGGCCAGCCTCGCGAACTGCAGACTTCACGCTACGTCCGTAACGCCGACTTGAAATGAACCACGTTATCTATCGCGATCTGGGCCGAATAGCTTACGCGAGTGCCTGGGCGTTGCAGCTGCGCCTCCACGACGATCGCGCGCAGGGTCGGTGCGGCGATCAGCTCCTGTTCTGCGAGCACGATCCGGTCGTCACGATGGGCAAGTCCGGCAAGAAACAGAACTTGCTCGTGGCCGAAAGCGAACTCGCTCGGCGCGGTATCGACTACTTCGAGGTCGAGCGCGGCGGCGACCTCACCTATCACGGCCCGGGTCAGCTCGTCGGTTACCCGATCTTCAAATTGCCGCGGCTGCGCGAAGTGCAGGGCTTCGTGCGCAAGATGGAACAGGCGCTCGTCGACGCGCTTGCGACGTTCGGCATCGACGGCGAACGCCGCCCGGACCATGCGGGCGTGTTCGTGCGCGGGGCCAAGATCGCGTCGATCGGCGCGGCCGTGAAATCCGGCGTGACCTTCCACGGCTTCGCGCTCGACGTGTGCACGGATCTGTCGTACTACCATGTGATCAATCCGTGCGGCATGCCCGGTGTCGGACTGACGACCATCGCGCGCGAGTGCGGCCGGGAGGTGTCGGTCGAGGAAGCGAAGATCCCGGTTCGCACCGCCATGGAACGCGCATATGGAATCTCGCTGGTCGAAGGGCAGTTGATCGAATCGTGATCGCCCGCAAACCCGACTGGCTCAAAGTCAAACTGCCGAGCGGCGAGAACTACCTCAAGCTGCGCGGCATCGTCAAAGAGCGCAGCCTGCACACCGTTTGCCAAGAAGCGATGTGTCCCAACATCGCCGAGTGCTGGGGCGTGGGTACCGCCACGTTCATGATCCTCGGTGACACCTGCACGCGCGGCTGCCGCTTCTGCAACGTGAAGACGGGCCATCCGAATCCGGTCGACCCGTTCGAAGCGTTCAAGCTCGCCAAATCGATCGAAGAGCTGGGACTGAACTACGCCGTGATCACGTGCGTGGATCGCGATGATCTTGCCGACGGCGGCGCCAGCCAAATGGCCGAGGCGATCCGCGCCATCCGCGCGCGCACGCCGCACGTGAAGGTCGAAGTGCTGACCTCAGACTATCGCGGCGATCGCGGCGCGATCACGACGGTCGTCGAGGCCGCGCCGAACGTCTATGCGCACAACATCGAGACGACGCGCGCGCTGACGCGCGGCGTGCGCGACCTGCGCTGCGGCTACGATCAAAGCTTGGGCGTACTCGCCTTCGTGAAAGAACTTAGCCCGGGCATGCTCACCAAGTCGAGCATCATGCTCGGTCTCGGCGAATCCGATGACGACGTGCTGCAGGCGGCGCGCGATCTGCGCGGCGTGGGCGTCGACATCATCACCTTCGGCCAGTACTTGCGACCGACGCAGCGGCACCTGGCGGTGGTGGAGTACGTGTCGCCCGAGAAATTCTCGTGGTTCGCGCAAGCGGTCAAGCCGATGGGCTTTCGCCAGGTCGTCTCGGGCCCGCTCGTGCGCTCGTCCTACCACGCCGAACAAGCATTCGCTTCCAAATTATAAAAAACGCGGCGCAGAAATAGCACGAAGGCCGTTGTGAGCATAACGGCCTTCGTGTAAGGAAGCCCGACCGTTGAGTAAGGGTGCGAGACGGTCGAACCTTTTGACCGGGCTCATCACGGCCTACATCGATTATGCCCAGCAGGCGCGCGCTTCGGACAGCCAAGCGGCAAATATGATAGATGTCACAGGCCTACTGCGCTCACACCGCGGCCACGTCGCCGAGCCGAACCGTCCTCGGCCCGGCATCGGTATCGAGGAGCAGGGCCCCGTCCGCGCCGATCGCGCGAACGGTGCCTTCGCAGAGCAGCGACCCCCCGGCATCCGACACGGACACGCGCGTGCCTCGCAACTTGGACGCTCGATCCCAGCGCTGGATCACGACTTCCGGCGCCGCCACGAGATCGTCAAGCGATCGTTCGTATTCGGACAGCAATGCGACGAGCAAGGCGGTTCGATCGATGGCGGCGCCGGCGCCGTCGGACAACCACGCGCTCTCGACCGGCTGCTCGAGCGCGGGTCGATTGACGTTGAGCCCGACGCCGACCGCCACGCGATTGACGTCGCCAAGCGAGCGGCCTTCGATGAGAATGCCGCAACACTTGCTGCCGTCGAGCAGCAGATCGTTCGGCCATTTCAAACCAACCTCGAGCGACGTGACATTCCGAATGGCGGAGGCCGTCGCCAGCGCCGCCCAGAACCCAACTGCTGGAAGGGCGCGACTGCCGAGTTCGACCGGAATGATCGTCGTGCAGTACAGGCCGGCCCCGGCCGGCGACCACCATGTCCGGCCCGCACGCCCGCGACCTTCGTCCTGCGCTTCGGTAACGAAGCTTGTCCCGAGCGTGTCATCGAGATGGAGCTCCTCGACGGCGCGCGCGTTCGTAGAATCGACGGTTATGAAATACCGGGTTCGGGAAAAACGAGGCAGCCGGGCAAGCGCCCGCCTGAGCTTCTCCTCGTCCAGTAGGGTTGGGGGGTATGTCGGCGTGGTCGGAGTCATAGGTTGTCGCGCAAAGTAACCATCAAGGAACTCGCCGGAACGCTCGGCGTCTCGGTCCCAACGATTCGCAAGTATCAGGAATGCGGCCTGTTGGATGTGGACGGCGTCAACGGGCGCACGAATCTCTTCGACGAAGCGGCGGCCGTCGCGCGCATCCGCGAGATCAATCAGCTCAAAGAGCGAGGCTACTCGCTGGCGCTCATTCGGGAGCGGCTGGCCGAGCGCCCGAAGCGCAACGACGCGCTCGACATCGGACTTGACGGGCCGTCGTTTTCCGCCGGCCGTCACGTGCTGCTCATCGTCGACAACTACCGCGAGTATCACAATTTCTCGCGCGGCTTCGTGATGAACGGCTTGCGCGCGGGCCAGGCGGTCATTTTGGTCGTCGAACCGAGCCGCCGCGCGCCCTTCAACAATTTCTTGCGCGCCGAAGGCCTCGATCCCGCCGCGCTGGCGCAGACCCGCCAGTTGACGTTCGCGTGGTACGACGATCTGCAGCATTTCGACGCAGCCGCGCAAGTGGAGTCGTTCGCCAAACTCGTCGGAGACGTGGTCGCTGCGGGCTGGTCGCAGCTGCGTGGCTTGGGCGATCCGGAAATGGACATCTCCGCCATCGAACCTGGAGTGCTGCGCGACTACGAATGCAAGGTCGACGCCCTCGTCGAGAGCGTGCCGGGCATCGTGATCTGCACGTGGATGGCGCCGCGCGCGTCGGCGAACACGCTGCTCGAATTGCAGCGCAACCATCGCGAAGTCAAATTCGGCGACCAGGTGTATCTGCGCGCCTAATCAAGAGCCCGCCCGAAGCTCGGAGAGGTCGACCTTGCTCGACTTTCGTATTCACGCGCAAGTCTTGAAAGGACCGTGGACGTGGAACGGACGCTGATCCTGGTCAAGCCCGACGGCGTGCAACGCGGGCTGATCGGTGAGATCATCTCGCGCTTCGAGCGGCGCGGCTTGCAGATCGTCGGCCTGAAGCTGATGCGCGTGCCGGTCAGCGACGCCAAGCGCCACTATGCCGAGCACGTCGGCAAACCGTTCTACGCGGGCCTGGTGGAATACATCACGAGCGCGCCGCTCGTGGCGATGGTGCTGGAGGGCCCGAACGCGGTCGAGCTCTGCCGCCTGACCATCGGCGCGACCGATCCGCGCAGCGCCGCGGGCGGCACGATCCGCGGCGACCTGGCCGTGGAGATCGGACGCAATCTCGTGCACGGATCGGACAGCCTCAAGAGCGCGAAACGCGAGATCGCGCTGTTCTTCAAAGCTTCCGAGATCATCGGCTATCCTCGTTCGATTGCGAGCTGGATTCTCGAGTGACCGAATCCATCTCGTCGGTCAGGGCGCGCGAGATCCTCGATTCGCGCGGCAATCCGACGCTGCACGTGCGCGTCACGACGACCGGCGGATTAATTGGCGAGGCATCCGTGCCGTCGGGCGCGTCGACCGGAGCGCACGAAGCGATCGAACTGCGCGACGGGGATCCAAAACGCTACCTCGGCAAAGGCGTGCTCAAAGCGGTCGACAACGTCAACGACGAGATCGCAAGCGTGCTCGAAGGCTTGCCGCTGGCCGAACAATCGAAGATCGACGCGACGCTGCTCGGCCTCGACGGCACTCCGAACAAAGCTCGACTGGGCGCCAACGCGATTCTAGGCGTCTCGCTTGCGTGCGCGCACGCGGCGGCGGCCTGCAGACGCGAGCCGCTCTTCCGCTCCCTCGGCGGCGACGCGGCGCTGACGCTGCCGGTGCCGATGATGAACGTCGTCAACGGTGGCAAGCACGCCGAGGGCGCGCTGCAATTCCAAGAATGCATGATCGTGCCAGCCGGCGCTCCGAGCCTGCACGAAGCCGTACGCTGGGGTTCGGAAGTCTTCCACAAGCTCGGTGAGTTATTGAAAAAGCGCGACCTGCCGACCACGGTGGGAGATGAAGGCGGCTATGCGCCACCGCTGCGCCACATCGACGAAGCGCTCGAGCTCATCGTCGCGGCGATCGACGCAGCGGGCTATCGACCGGCCACGGACGTCTTCATCGCGTTGGACCCCGCCGCCAGCGAATTCAAAGAGAAGGCAGGCTATCGCGTCGAGCGCGATGCAGCGCCGCTCTCGTCGTCGGCGATGATCGACCTGCTGGAGCGGTTGGTGGAAGCGTTCCCCATCGTCAGCATTGAGGACGGCTTGGCCGAAGACGACTGGGACGGATGGAAGGAGCTCACCAAGCGGCTCGGCGATCGCGTGCAGCTCGTCGGCGACGATCTCTTCGTGACGAACGTCAAGTTCTTGCGCCGCGGGATCGACCAACACGCCGCCAACGCCATTCTCGTGAAGGTGAACCAGATCGGCACGCTGACGGAGACCATCGACTGCGTGCGGCTCGCGCACAAGCACGACTACGGCACCGTGATCTCCCATCGCTCGGGTGAGACGGGCGACACCACGATCGCGGATATCGCGGTGGCGCTCAACGCGGGGCAGATCAAGACCGGATCGCTGTCGCGCAGCGACCGCGTCGAGAAATACAATCGCTTGATGGAGATCGAAGACATGCTCGGCAGCGCGGCGCGCTATCCAGGCGTCGGCATTTTCAGAACTCGGTCGTAACAGCATGCTACTTGGAGCGGTCGGCTTTAGCCGACCGAAATATCGCGTCGCAATGCTGCTTGGAGCGGTCGGCTTTAGCCGACCGATAGCCGCGGCGGAGCCCGCCAGGGTCGCGTAGAACGAAACCGAACCAAGGGCCTGTAGCTCAGGGGTTAGAGCGGCCGGCTCATAACCGGTTGGTCGTAGGTTCAAATCCTACCGGGCCCACCACGCAGCATCGCGCCCCCGTCGTCTAGTGGCCTAGGATACCGCCCTTTCAAGGCGGTGACACGGATTCGAATTCCGTCGGGGGTAATTTCCCGAGCATGAGGACTTCACGCGAGTGAATCGATGCCGGATAACGTCGTTGAACTGCGCCAGTATATCCTTCATCCGGGAATGCGGGATACGCTGATCGATCTCTTCGATCGCGAATTCATCGAACCGCAAGAGGCGCTTGGGATGAGCCTCATCGGCCAATTCCGCACACTCGAAGATCCGGACCGGTTCGTCTGGCTGCGAAGTTTTCCCGATATGCGGGCGCGCGCGCGAGCGCTGACCGCCTTTTACAGCGGCCCCGTTTGGGCAAAACATAGAGACGCCGCCAATGCCACCATCGTCGACTCCGACAACGTGCTGCTGCTGCGGCCGGCTCGTCCGGACTCAGGGTTCTCGCTGATGGACGGAGAGCGGCCTCCGATAGGCAGCACGGAAATTGCTGCGCGCCGCTTCACGGCGGCCATCTACTCGTTCGAGAAGCCCGTGGAAAACGAGTTCGCCGAGCATTTCGAGAGCGAGATCAAACCGAAGCTCGTCAAAACTGGTGCGTCGGTTCTCGGCACGTTCGTGACTGAAAGCACTCCGAACGACTACCCTCGCTTGCCGGTACGAGAAGGCGCGCACGTCTTTGCCGCATTCGCGGCGCTGAAGGACGCATCACCAACGTGGCCTGGCGCGACGGAAGTCTGGACGCTTACCCCAACCGCTCGCTCGAGCCTCCGGTAAAAACGCTGTCGGGTGACACGGTCGTCTGATTAATCCTTCAGTCGGGAACGTACGATATGAAGGGTAAGCGCTGGCGATCGGGAGGCCGTAACGGCAGTGGCCGACAGCTTGTTTCGCGGGGACGCAGGGCACAAGGTTGCATACCGACTTGCAGCGCTTGCCGTCACGCTGCTCATCGGGATCTTCTCCTTTGCGTGCGGAGGCGGGGGCAATAGCGGAGAAGCAATAGGACCGCCTCCTCCCTGCACGACCTGCAACACTCCGCCTCCGACATCGCATCCAACACCCACACCCACGCCGACACCCACCCCGACGCCGACCTTCACGCCGGCCACCACGTGTGCCGCGTTTCGGGCGCACGCTCTGTCGCGCATGGTCGCCGCGATGAGGCCGCGCGCTCCAGCCGCGATTCCGCTGCGGGTTGGGCCGGGCCCGGCGATACGGGTTTGTCCAGACCGGGGTCCGGACCGGGTCCGATGCATGGCGATGATGCGGACTGACGTCATGCGGCCGCTCCAGGCGGGACCAGCGGGCTATGGGCCGGCCGATTTGCAGGCAGCGTACAACCTGAGCAGCGTCTCGAGCGCAAGCGGTGCTGGCCAGCTCGTCGCCGTAGTGGATGCGTTTGACGATCCCAACGCTGAAGCCGATTTGAGCGTCTACCGCGGCGAGTTCGCGCTTTCATCGTGTACGACTGCGGACGGCTGCTTTCTGAAGGTCAACCAGGTGGGTGCGACGTCCCCTTTGCCAGGCACCGACGCAAGCGGCGGATGGGAGGGGGAAGAGGCACTCGACCTTGACATGGTTTCGGCGATCTGTCCGAATTGCAGCATCCTCCTTCTCGAAGCAAACAGCACTAGCAACCTTGATTTGTATGCCGCCGAAGACACGGCAGCGACGACGTGCGGGGCAAACGTCATCTCGAATAGCTGGGACGGTGACGAGTATTCCACGGAAGTGCTCGATGAAGTACACTTCAACCACGCAGGCGTGATGATCACGGTCGCCAGCGGCGACTCAGGCTATGGGAGCGCGTATCCGGCGACGTCGCAGTACGTGACCGCCGTGGGCGGCACGTCGCTCGTGATGTCGGGAAGCTCCCGCGTGAGCGAATCGGTTTGGAATGACACCTACGGCGCCACGGGGAGCGGCTGTAGTCAATACATCGCGCAACCGTCGTGGCAAACAAGCCTCGGGTCGGCATACACGAGCGTGTGCGCCAATCGAATTAACAACGACGTTTCGGCCATTGCCGACCCGAATACCGGCGTCGCCGTCTATGATTCATTCCATGGAACGATGAGTTGCCCGGGCTGGTGTGTTTTCGGAGGAACCAGCGCCGCGACGCCCATCATTGGCGCGGTTTATGCGCTCGCCGGAAACGGTGCTTCGCTTACCTCGGGGTCGACCTCGTATGCCAAACTTAGTTCCCTGTTCGACATCACCAGCGGATCCAATGGTTCATGCGGCGGCACGTATCTGTGCACTGCGGGAGCGGGGTTTGATGGGCCGACGGGCAACGGCACGCCGAACGGCACCGGCGCGTTTTGACCTGAGTCGATCATGGGGAAATCGGGGCACACCCGCGTAGTTCAACTTCGGGCGGGCGAATAGCTCAGTTGGTAGAGCACCTCCCTTACAAGGAGGGGGTCACAGGTTCGAGTCCTGTTTCGCCCACCACCGGCCGGACCAGAGGTGTTGTTTTACGGGGGAGCGAGCTGAATCGTCGGCGCAGTCACGAGCGTTGCATCAGAACAGATGGTATGCGCCGCGTTCACCGCACAGACCCGCACGACGAGCACAAGCGGTTTCGGCGGAATAGGCACACTTCGCCCAGTCACTAGCGGCAGGGTCCGAACTTCCGTCGCGCCGAACCCAACGATGGGGTGTTTTGCAGATCGCCGAGGGTGGCGAAACTTTGGTATTCGCCCGCACTCATGTAAGGAGCTTCGTCATGTTCAAACTCCCACGAAGCTTGGTTTTTGGCCTGTGCGCCGGTTTGTTGGCGGTGGCCGCGGCATCGAGTCCGCGCGTCGTCGCCGGAGCGCAGCAGCAAATCCAGTACACCCGCACGTCGCACGTCGACATGCCCGGCATCTTTCGCTTGTTTGGCGGCGGCAAAGCCGAGAGCACGACGACGACGGTTTCCGCCACCCGCCAGCGGACCGATAATAGCAACGGAACGAGCGACATCGTTCAGTGCGATCTCAAACGCCTCATCCACTTGGACAACAACGCCAAGACGTACTACTCCGTGACGTTCGCGCAGGCAGAAGCCGCGATGGCGGCTGCGATGGCTCGTGCGTCCGCGGCGGCAGCGTCTCAGCAGCACGGCACTACGGCCACCCCTGCGCCGATCCAGGGGTCCGGCGCATTCACGCTGAGCCTCACCACGGTGAACGATCCGCAGACGCAGACGATGTTCGGAATGACCGCCCACCACGTGATCGAGACCATCACCGGAACCGCGAGCGGAACGGGCCAGTGTCCGAGCGGCACCATGTCGATGACCAACGATGAATGGTACGTGTCGAAGGTCGTGAGTCTGTCATGCCCGTTGCCGAGGCCGCCGGTTCCCGTCTTGCCGGCGATGCCGGGCGGCGCGCACGGTCCGGGGGCCAACCCTTGCTTCGGACAGTTCCAGGCGCAGGCGCAGGGCAAGGCCGCCAGCGGCAATCGCTTCGCGTTGAAGCAGACCAGCACATTGGATATGGGCGGCGGCTTCAAGCTCACCACGCACGACGACGTCACGCAATACCAGGTGACGCCTTACGATCCGTCGTTCTTCGACGTGCCCGCCGGGTACACGCAGACATCGCCGCCGGCAATGGGGCGCTAGTTTAATCGCGCTGCCGGGATTGTGCCAAAATGCGTCGCCCGGAGGAGCAAAGGCGGGAAGGGATCATGAGTCTCGTTGGCAAGGCATGCGCGCTTGGCGTGGCGCTCGCGCTCGCAGTCGCAGGCGCCGCGCGAGCCGGCACGATCAGCGGCGTGATCGCGAGCTATGAAAGCGGCAATCAGGGCACGGATATGACCGTCAGAACGAGCGACGGACGAACTCACAGGTTGTGGTTCGACAATATGAAAAAGCCGTCGTTCCAAGGCAAGCCGCTGCCATGGTGTCCGAGCTTTCCCTGCGCGGGCTGGCCGAAGCAACTGGTGTTGAACAAGACGCGCGTCCTTATCTCGATTGTCGAAGAGACTGTCGGGGGCCATGCGGTGGAGACGCCGACGCAGATCCAGCTGTCGCACTGAGCGCCGGCTCACCACGCGACTGACCGCGGCAAGCGCCTGGCGAGGATCGAATCGACGCCTCCGCCGCGCGAGAGCGCCTTCAGCGCCGCAAAGGACCCCGACGAGTTCAGTCGTGAAGCGGATCTCGCGATTCTCGGATCTCCCGTAGCGGCAAAGCGAAGACGTACCCATTGCGGCTCCCGATCAGCAGGCTGCGGCCGACGATGATCGGCGATCCGACGTTGAATGCGTCCGGCATTCTCTTGCGCCCGACAACGACTCCAGATCGAGCATCCAGCGCCCACAGGTCGCCGGCCAGATCGCCGAAGTAAACGACGCCGGCTGAGAGAACCGAGCTTCCTTTAACCGGACCGCCGACGCGCGTTCGCCAGCGGAGCCGGCCGGTGACGACGTCGAGCGCGAGCACGTACGGCGCAATTGCGCTGCCGATGAAGACCGCGTTCCCGTGGGCCATCGGGATAGCTGCTTGATCCCATCTCGGAACGACGCCGCTTTCTTCCGCGCGGTCCCACAGCAGGCGTCCGGTTCGCGCGTCGAGCGCGTAGACGTGCTGCCTCGCGGCGGCGCTGCCGACCGCGGCCTTCGGCGTCGGGAGCGGCGCAAGATACTGACCAAACACCCGGCCGGCGGCCACGGCGACGGGTCCATCGCCGAATCCGCTGCAATTGTCGGAAAAGCTCGTTCGCCACAATATCCGCCCGTCGGACGGATCGAAGGCGACCACCTCGTTCTTATACATGCCGGCGGTGACGACCGCGCGCGGACCAAGCACGTTGATGGCGGTCATCGAAGCGGATGCGCCGACATTTTCACGCCACAAATACTGTCCGGAGTGGGCATTGAGCGCGACGATCTCGCCCGACCCGTCATGATGAAGGGCGACGCCGTGCACGATGATCGCGGTCGGCATCCCGGTCCCGTCGATCGCAAATCCCCAGTGAAGGGTTAGGGCGTTCAGATCGACGCCGAGCATTGCGTTTTCTCCGGCGCCTCCGACGACCACGTAGTACGGCGAGTTATCGAATCGGCTGTCCCGACCGCCCTGCCCGACGACGACGATGTTTCCGGAATAGACCGCCGCCGACATGACGGGCTCCGGCGTCGCGATCTTCCAGCATACTCGTCCGGTGAACACGTCGAATCCGTATAGCCCATCGTTGCCGGATACGAGGAGCGTCGTGCGATACACGGTAGGGCTGGATGAAATGGTCGAGCCGATGCGAGCGGTCCAGCGCGGTTCGATCGGTGCGTTGGGCGCGACGACCGCGTTGAGTTCGGGATTCAGGCGGAACATCGTCCAGGCGGTCGGGAGCCCGGCTGCACGATGATCGGATGTGTCGCAATATCTGTTGCTCGATGGGGGCCAACGCGACGCGTCGTTGAGCGGTGCAATGGCAACGGGGGATGTGCCCCTCGGAGAACATGACGCGACAAGGAGCCCAATCGATATGACCGCAGCTCGAATCGCACGTCGCGGAGCGTCCATCGATCGCAAGTTAGTCGCTCTTCGCGAAATCCCCGCTCCCCGCCGCGCGAAGGAGTCGAGCGAGATGGAATCAAGTATCGTCGACCAGGGAGAGAATTGATGAGCATGTTCGGCAGACGCAGCGTTGCAGGTCTTTTTATTTTCGCTGCACTGAACGCCGGTGGATCTGCCCTCGCGGCGCCGGCGACCTCGCACCTGGCTGCCCGCGTCGCGAGCGTCGTGGAGCGGCCTGAGTTCAGGCGCGCGCAGATCGGCATCGAGTTCTTGGACGTCGCGACGCATCGGCCGATCTTTTCGATGAACGAAGATCGGCTGTTCGCTCCGGCATCGACGACGAAAGTGGTGACGGTGGGCGGCGCGCTGCAGGCGCTCGGTCCGAACTACCGCTACCACACGCGGGTGTATCGCATCGGCGCGATCGACGCGACGGGAACCCTGCACGGCGATCTCGTCCTCGTGGCCGCGGGCGATCCGGACCTGTCCGGCCGGGCGCGACCCGACGGCACGCTTGCCTTCAATGACGAAGACCACTCGTACGGCGGCGACCCCGTGTCCGGAGACCCGCTCGAGCCGTTGCGCGACATCGCGCGCCAAGTCTCGGCGCACGGCATCAAAGCCGTCGACGGACGCATCCTCGTCGACGCCTCGCTGTTTCCGGAGGGCGATGTCGAGTCCGGCACCGGCTTCGTGGTCTCGCCTGCGTGCTTGAACGACAACATCGTCGACGTGCGGGTGACTCCGGGCGCAGCCGTTGGTTCGCCCGCCGCGATTGTGGACGTGACGCCCCGAACGTCGTACGTCACGTTCGTCGACAAAGCCAAGACCGGACCCGCGGGCTCCGACAACACGCTTGCGTTCACCGACGTCGCGAATCCCGACGGTTCGAGAACCGCCACGCTCGCCGGATCGGTTCCACTCCGCTCGAAATCGGCGTGGATTCAATATGGAGTGCCCGTGCCGTCGGCGTTCTTGCGTTTCACGCTCGCCGATGTGTTGACCGACGCCGGCATCGCGGTGCAACCGCCGGCTCGCGTCGAACCGGCCGTCGACTTCAAGGTCCTTGCCCAGTCGTACGTGCCGGCGAACCTGCTTGCGGAGCACGTCTCGCTCCCGCTGGCGCAAGATGCGCTCATCACGCTGAAGACGAGCCAAAATCTGCACGCCACGATGCTGCCGTACCTGGTCGGCGCGCTCCTCGGCAAGGATCACGATTCCAGCAATCGCGCCGGGCTCGCGATCGAGGCGCGCTGGCTGCGCCAAGCCGGATTGGATCTGTCCGAAGCTTCGCAGCAAGACGGCGAAGGCACCGCCTTCTTCACGCCGGACTTCATGGCGCGCTATCTCGCCTTCATCGCCGGGCGGCCGTGGTTCTCCGTGTTGTTCGACGGACTGCCGGTGCTCGGCCGCGACGGCACGCTCGTCGACATCCAAGCGAAGTCGCGCGCCGCCGGGCACGTGTTCGCGAAGACGGGCACGGATACGCAAGCCGACTACTTGAACGGCGGCGACGTCGTGCTCGCGAAAGGCCTCGCCGGCTACTTCACCACGCGCAGCGGCAGACGCATCGCCTTCGCGATCTACATCAACAACGTCATCGTGCGCAGCGACGCGGACGTGACCGACGTGACCGGGCAAGCGGTCGGCGAAATCGCGGCCATCGGGTATGAAACGATTCCCTAGGCAAGCAAAATATTAGTCGTCTGAGAACCAGCCGCTCGGTTCGACCGCCAGGTTCACGTTGATCTGCTTCACTTCGGTGTACGAGTCGAAGCCGTACGTGCCCAGCTCGCGGCCCATGCCGGATTGCTTGTAGCCGCCCCATGGCGCCTCGTTGTAGGTCGGGTGATACGTGTTGATCCACGTGATCCCGGCGCGCAGCTTGCGGATGACGCGGTGCGCCTTCGCGACATCATTCGTGAAGACGCCACCCGCCAGTCCGTAGATCGTGTCGTTCGCGAGCCGGATGGCTTCGGCTTCGTCCGCGAAGCGTTGCACGACCAGCACCGGGCCGAAGATCTCTTCTTGCACGATGCGCATCTTGGGATTCGTGTCCGTGAACACGGTCGGCACGATGAAGTTGCCTTTTTCGCCGAGCTCGCCCGCCAGCCGATGGCCGCCGGTCAAGAGCGTCGCGCCCTCCTTGACGCCGAGCGCGATGTAGGCCTCGACCTTTTCCTGATGCGCCCGCGTGATGATCGGACCCATCTCGGTCGTCGGGTCGAAACCGTCGCCGACGCGGATCTTCTTCGCGCGCTCCACCACGCGGGCGACGAGCTTGTCGTGCAGCGAATCCTGCACGATGAGGCGCGAACCCGCCGAACACACTTGGCCGGCGTTCGCGTAGATGCCGAACAGCGCGTAATCGACCGCCGTGTCGAAGTCTGCGTCCGCGAAGACGACGTTGGGCGACTTGCCGCCAAGCTCGAGGGAGATCTTCTTGAGGTTGCCGGTTGCGGCTTGCATGATGGCGCGCCCGGTGCGCGTGCCGCCCGTGAACGCGATCTTGTCGACCAAATGGCTTTCGGCGATGGCCGCCCCGACCACCGGCCCCGAACCCATCACGACGTTCACGACGCCGCGCGGGATGCCGACCTCTTCCATGAGCATCGCGAGGCGCAGCGCCGAGAGCGGCGTCAGCTCGGACGGTTTCAACACGCATGTGTTTCCGGCGGCGAGGGCGGGCGCGAGCTTCCAGGTGGCCATCAAGAGCGGATAGTTCCACGGGATGATCTGCCCGCAGACCCCGATCGGCTCGCGCACCACAAAGGTCTGCGACTGCGCCGGCACGTCGAAGGTCTCGCCGTGCGGCTTCGTCGCCAAGCCGGCGTAGTAGCGGAAGCAGTTGGCCGCGTCAGCGACATCGTACTCGGTCTCGCGCAGCGGCTTGCCGTTGTTCAGCGTGTCGATGCGCGACAGTTCGGCGCCGTGCTCGTCGATCGCATCGGCGAGGCGCGCCAGCAGGCGCGCTCGATCCTGCGCCGGCGTCTCGGGCCAGCCGCCCGAATCGAAGGCGCGCCGCGCCGCGAGGATGGCGCGCTCCGCGTCGTCCTTCGTCCCCTCCGCCACGAGCGCGATGACGTCGCCGCTGCTCGGATTAACGAGCTTGCGCGTGCCGCCATCCGAGGCCGACACCCAAGCGCCGTCGACGTACATCTGATAGACATCGCCCGCTCGATGCAGCTGGGCGAGCACGTCCGATTTCGGATCGCGAATGGTGGTCGCCATGTCACGCTACCGCAGCCTTTCCCGAGAGGATGTCGAGTGATTGAGCGAGCGCCTTGCAGACCTCGTCCGCCTGCTCCTGTGTGATGGTCAGCGGCGGCTCGACGCGGATCACTCTCGCGTTGACGAGCGTGCCCGACACGAGCACGCCCCGCTCGAGCATGAGTTTGCCGAGCGCGAAGCCCAATTCGTCGTTGACGAATTCGAGCGCCAGCATGAGGCCTTTGCCGCGAACATCCACGACGATCGCGTCGTGGCCCACGCAGGCGCGCCGTAGTCCCGCGAGCAAGCGCTCGCCCATCCGCGCGGCGCGTTCGGGCAAGCGTTCCTCGATGAGCACGTTGATGTTGGCAAGCGCGGCCGCGCAGGCGAGCGGGTTGCCGCCAAACGTCGTCGTGTGCAGGAACGGATTGCCGAACAGCCGCGAGAACACGGCCTTCGTCCCGACCACCGCGCCCGCCGGCATCACGCCGCCGCCGAAGGACTTCGCGAGGCACATCAGATCCGGCGCCACTCCGTAGTGCTCGCACGCGAACATCTTGCCCGTGCGGCCCATGCCCGTCTGCACCTCATCGAGGATGAGCAGGGCGCCGAACTCGTCGCAGAGCTTGCGCACGCCGGGCAAATAGTCGTCGGACGGCACGTTGACGCCGCCTTCGCCTTGGATCGGCTCCAAGATCACCGCGCCGACGTCTTCGCCGACCGTGCGCAGCGTGTGCATGCGGCGGCGCATCTCGGAAAGGTCGTCGAACGGCACGTGCTCGACGTTCGGCAGCAGCGAGCCGAACGGCCGGCGGAACTCGCCCTTCGCGCTCACCGAGAGCGAGCCGTAGCTCTTTCCATGAAAGCCTTTCGTGGCGCCGAGAATGGTCGGCTTGGTGGCGTCGTAGGCGCGCGCCAGCTTGAGCGCCGCCTCAACGGCCTCGGTGCCGCTGTTGCAGAAGAAGGAGTACTGCAATTCGCCCGGCGTCAGCATCGCGAGCGCCTTGGCGAGCATCGCGCGCAGCGGGTCGAGCAGGTCTTGGCTGTGCAGCGGCTGCCGCTTGAGCTGATCGCTGACCGCTTTGACGACCTTCGGATGCCGATGCCCGACGTTGTAAATGCCGAAGCCGCCGAGGCAATCGATGTATTCTCTGCCGGATACGTCGCGGTAGACGTTGGGCCCAGCGTCTTCCCATTCGACCACCGGAGCTGCGCGGTCGATCGACGTGGCCTTCCGATATTCCAAAAATCCCGGATTGACGTGTTCGCGGAAATTGGTGACGGTTTCCGTCGTGATCCAAGCAGCGTCCTCCGGCGTGATCGACGGTTTTGCGATCAGGTCGAGGACTTGCTGCGTGTAGACGAAGGCGTCGGCGTCAGAATGCTTGCGGATGATGGCACCTCAGGGCTTAGGCTCGCGCGAAAACCGCGTCGCAACTGTGCGCGAGCCGCTGCAAGGCATCGCTCAGATCGTCGTCGCCGATCACCAGCGGCACGAGGATGCGGATCACGTTGCCGTTCGGCCCGCAGGTGAGCAGCAGCACGCCGCGCTCGCGCGCCTCCTCGACCACGTCGCGCGCGATCGAGCCATCGCGCCGCTTCCCCGTCTGCGACAGCTCGAGCGCCAGCATGGCGCCGAGCCCGCGAACGTCGCCGATCCGACTCGGGTGGCGCCGCTGCAGCTCGCGCAGGGCGCGCTCGATGCGGGTTCCGATGTGGCGCGCGCGCTCGACGAGGCGCTCGCGTTCGAAGATCTCCAATACCGCCAGCGCCGCCGCGCACGCGAGCGGGTTGCCGGCATACGTCCCACCGAGGCCGCCCGGCAACGGCGCATCCATGATCTCCGCGCGGCCGATCACCGCCGCGAGCGGCAAGCCGGCGGCGATGCTTTTCGCGACGGTGATAATGTCGGGTTCGATGCCGGAGTGCTCGACCGCGAACATCGTCCCGGTGCGGCCGTAGCCTGTTTGGATCTCGTCGCACACGAGCACGATGCCGTGCTCGCTTGCGATGCGCCGCAGTTCGCGCATGTAGTCGAACGGCGCGGGCACGAACCCGCCTTCTCCGAGGACCGGTTCGATGATGAACGCGGCGACGCGGTCGGGCGAAACTTCGGTCTGCAACAGGTCGCGCAAGCCCGACAGCGCGGATGCGGTGGTCCAGCCGCGATACTCGTATGGGAACGGCGCGTGATAGATCTCGCTGCAAAACGGTCCGAACCGCTGCTTGTACGGCTCGTTCTTGCCCGTCATCGAAAGCGCGAGCAGCGTGCGGCCATGATAGCCGAACTGGAACGCGACGACCGCCGGCCGCCCGGTGTACGCGCGCGCGATCTTGATCGCGTTCTCGGTCGCCTCGGCGCCGGTCGACAACAGCAGCGTCTTTTTCTTGCCCGACATGGGCGCGATGCGGTTCAGCGCCTGCGCGACCCGCACGTACGGCTCGTACATCGCGACCTGGAAGCACGCATGGCTGAAGCGGGCCAGCTGCGCATCGATGGCGGCGCGCACGGATGGATTCGAGTGGCCGACGTTGAGCACGCCGATCCCACCGGCTAGATCGAGATATTCCTTGCCCGTGATGTCCCAAAGCCGCGCGCCTTCGGCGCGCGCGACGAAGATGTCGTGCGCGGTGCTCACTCCGCGCACGACTTCCGACGCCCGCATGTCGCGAAGCTCTGCGGTCCCAGTGGGAGCTAATGCCACCTGCGCGGGTCCTTTCAAAAAGGGTGACTGGCAACCTAAGTTTACCGAGTGCGGCAGGCAAAGACCACGGCTCTATCGCACAAATTTGCAGCCGATCTTTATGATAGCGAAACAATGACCGTTCGTGAAGCCCTGGAGATCCAGTCGCTGCGCGCAGCACGGGTGGTCGCCGGGTCGAGCGGGCTCGACCGCGACGTGCGCTGGGCGCACGTCGTCGACATCCCCGACCCGCTGCCGTGGGTGCGGCCCGGTCAGCTGTTGCTCACGACCGGCTACGCGTGGCCGACCGATGACGGCGGCCAGCGCAGTCAGATCCGCCAACTGACGCAGCACGGGCTCGCCGCGATCGCCCTGGCGGTGCCGCGCTACTTCAACGAATTCGCGCCCGCCGCGCGAGCCGAAGCCGACGACGCCGGGCTGCCGCTGCTCGAAATCCCGTTCGAGATTCCATTCGCGCAGATCACCGAAGAGCTGCATCGAGCGATCCTCGCGGAGCAGTATAAGCTCGTCGAGCGGTCCGAGCACATCCACCGCGCGTTGACCCGCAGCGCGTCGGTCGGCACCAACCTGCACGACTTGGCGCGCGCGCTGGGGACGCTGATCGATCGCTCGGTGACATTCGAGGACAAAAGCGGCAAGCTGCTCGCATATCATACGGCGGGCACGAACGTGGACCGCGCGCGCGAAGAGACACTGGAGACGTCGCAGAGCCCGAAAGCCACCTTTGAGGCGCTCGACTCGATCGGGCTGCTGCGAGAGATCCAAAGCAGCGCCGGGCCTATCCGCATTCCCGCGCTGCCGGATATCGGCATGTCGGCCCGCGTGGTGTGCCCGATCCGCCTCGGCTCCGAACTGGTCGGCTTCGTTTGGATCATCGAGGGCAATGACGCGCTGTCCGAACTCGACTACCGCGCCGCCGAGCACGCGGCGCTGGTCGCTGCGCTGCACGTCGCGCACCAGCGCGAGCTCGCCCAAACCGAGACCCGCCTCGGCTACGCGTCGTTTCTGTCATTGCTGGAAGCGGAAGACGACGATCCGCAGGCGGTCGAGCGAGCTCGTCTGCTCGGCTTTGATCCGGAGAGCTGGCATCGCGTCGGCATCGCCGTCTTGTCCGAGCCGCTCCCTCTCACGCGCGAAGGCTTCATGCGCCGCGAGCGAATCGCCGAGCTCTTGCGCCACGGGCTGGAGACGGCCGGCTCGCAGCCGCTGCTCACCGCGTATCTGAACTATGTCGCGTTCTTGCTGCCGGACGGCGGCGACGCGCTCGCGCTGTGGCGCGCGCTCGGGGACGAATCGACGGCCATCGTGCTTGGCCGGCGCTATCGCGGCACTCCCGGGATGCGCAAGAGCTATCGTGAAGCCCGGTCGCTTTTGACCTATCGCGACTCCGCGCCGGTCCGGCGCTTCGAGGACGCGATCGTGCCGCGCGTGCTCATGGGCGACGCCGGCGCGCGCACCGATTTCATCGAAGACATGTTCGGCGCGTTGCGCAAACGCAAGGGCGGTGCGGTGCTCGAAGAAGCCCTCCTCACGCTGGCCAACTCGGGCTTCAACTATCGAAAGGCGGCTCGCGCGCTGGGCATCCACCTGAACACCCTGCGCTACCGGCTCGCCCGAGCGGTGGACATCCTTTCGATCAGGCTGGACGACCCCGAGATCCGATTCCGGCTCCAACTCGCTGCCCGGCTCTTAGATTTTTCACCCAATGCGTGAAACCGAATTTGTGTCATCGAAACATAGGCGCGACCGTCGAATCTGAGTAAACTTCTATCATAAATCCGGGCGAACGGGGGAACAGCACGTGAGTATGCGCAGGACCGTTCTACTGGCGCTGTGCGCTGCATTGCTCCTGATGGCGGCGCTGTCGTCGCAGGCATGGGCGGGCACGACGGGCGCGATCAGAGGGCGCGCGCTCGACACGAACGGCCAGCCGATCGCGGACGCTTCGGTATCGGCCACGTCGCCGTCGCAGAACGCGACCGCGCAGACGAACAGCGGCGGGTATTTCAACTTCCTTTCCTTGGCGCCGGACACGTACGTCGTCACCGTCTCGAAGTCGGGCTACAACCCGAACTCAGTCGAGGGCATCACCGTCATCTCCGACCAGACGCGCAACGTGAGCGTTGTGCTCGAGCTGTACGTGAAGACGCTTTCGACGGTGCGCGTGCGCGCCTCGAACTCGCTGGTGCGCCCCGGCACTACGAGCGACGTCTATTCCATCAACGCCGCGGCGCAGAAGGTCGCGACGCCGCTCGCCGGGTCGGGCGGATTGAATCAGGCCTACGGCGCCATCGCGAGCGCGCCCGGCGTCGTCTATCAGCAAGGCCAGCAGGGCTGGTATCAAAACATCTACATCCGCGGCGGCGACGTCGACCAGACCGCCTACGAAGTGGACGGCGTGCCGGTCATGCGCGTGTCCGACAGCGCGACGGTCGGCACGCTTTCGAGCTTAGGCAACGCGGAAGTGCAGGTCTACACCGGCGGCACGCCTGCGTCCACGGACGCATCCGGCATCGCGGGTTACGTCAACCAGGTGATCAAGGTCGGCACGTATCCCGGCTACGCATCGCTGGATCTCGGGATCGGCGGCCCGGCGCTCTACAACACGGGCACCCTCGAACTCGGCGGCGCGACGCCGGATCGCCGGTTCACGTACTATCTCGGCTATTCGGCTTCGCAGCAGGACTATCGCTACGGCGATCAGTTCAACGCCGCGAGCAACCCGCTGTTCTTCTATCCGCTGGTCATCCCGTCGAACAACGGCACCGTGTTCGACGGCTCGGGCACGCCGCTCTTCGCTCCCGGCCAAAGCTATGCGATCTCGAACACGCTGGACCGCGAGGCCATTGGCAACATCCACATCGGCATCCCGCACAAGTACGACTCGGGCAAAGACGATATCCAGATCCTGTATGTGGACAGCGAGCTGCTGCAGCGTTTTTACAGCTCCATCGATGATCTGGGGCTCAACAACCCGGCCGCGCTTGCGGCCGTCGGATTTCCGGGCGGGATCACCTACTTCGATGGTTTTGCGTACAACGGCCCGGTTTTTCAACCGCCGAACCCGATGCTTGGCTCGGTGGTGCTGTTCCCGAATTCGCCGCAGAACCGCACGGGGTTTGGCGATCTCATTCCGACCAACGAGCGCGAGGGCTCGCAGAACGGTTCTTCGATTTTCAAGCTTCAGTGGCAGCGCAACATCGACGCGAAATCGTACCTGCGCATCTTCGGCTACGGCTTCTATTCGACGTGGTACATCAGCGGACCGGTCAGCGCGCAGCTGCTGTTCGGCGCGCAGCTCCCCGACTACGAGGTCATCGGGCATACGTGGGGCGGCGACATCATCTATTCGCGCCAGCTGAGCGACCGGCATCTGCTCAACGTGACGACGTCGTACATGACGTCGAAGTTGCAGACGTATTCAGCCGGCTTTTCAACCGGCCCCGGCAACCCCGCCTGCGGCGGAGGGCCGTGTTTTTGGGAACCGCAGACGAGTCTGATCGACGCGGCCGGCAACTGCTACAATCCGTTCTCCGGCTTCCGGACGAGCTGCTTCGACACGACGTCGCAGGGCACGATCACCGGCATCACCGGCGGCGTTTCGCAGGGTCTTACGCCCGCAGTTCCGCCTCCAGGCACCCCGGCCGCGCTCAACAACGCGCAATGGATCGTGACGGAGAACGGGCAGAACGCTCAGGTCGACAACGTGACGCCGTACTTCACCGGCTTTTCGGTGGCGGACCAGTGGCGGCCAAGCGACCGGCTCACGGTCAACATAGGCTTGCGCTATGAAGATTTCCGCTACCGCCTCCAAAATTTGGAAACCGGCTATCCGGCGCGTGCCTTCTGGTTCAACGCGTTCAACAACGAGTTCTGTTTCGGACCGGGTCAGATCGCGCCGAGCCAGCGGACGTTCGATGCGCTCGGCAACGAGAGCGCGTGTCCGCCGGGCACGGCGCCGACGAATTTGCAGAACTATGCGGGCGGCACGTCCGACGATCCCGTCATCCAACCGCGGTTGGGGTTCACCTACCAGATGGGGCCGGACACCGTGCTGCGCGCGTCGTACGGCCGCTACGCGAGGTCGGCGCCGACGTCGTACAAAGAATTCAACACCTTCCAACAAGACCTGCCGACGTTCATCAGCCAGTTCATCAATCTCGGATTCAACACGCCGCACCAGAACATCGTTCCCGACACCTCGAACAACTTCGATCTGTCGCTTGAGCACCATTTCCCGAACACCCAGACCGCGTTGAAGTTGACGCCGTTCTACCGCAGCACGCAGGGGCAGATCCAGTATCTCGCGCTGAACGCGCAGGGCGTGCTGGACGGCTTGAACATCGGGCGGCAGCGCTCGTACGGTTTCGAGTTCGACCTGACCCAGGGCGATTTCGCAAAAGACGGCTTCGCCTATCAGGCGGCGTTCACGTACACGCACAGCCGCGTGCAGTACGGACCATTCCCGAACGGGCTGAACATCATCGACCTGCTCAATCAGTTCATCCAAAAGTACAACGGTTACACGTCCGCCTGCGCCGGAGCGACGACCGCGCTGTGCACGTCCACCGGTGTCGCGCCGACGACTTCGGCGCCGTGCTTCGACACCTCGGGGAATCCGTTGACCGTCTGCGCGCCGGGCGATATCGGGAATCCGTATTTCAGCTCGGCGCCGCAACCGCTCATGGACCGCAACGGCCAGTACACGACCTACGATCTCATCCCGGCGCCCTTCGACGGCGCCAACGGCTTCGAGACGCCCATCCAGGCGTCGCTGATCCTCAACTGGAAACGCGGTAAGTTCAACATCTCGCCGAGCTTCACGTACACGCAGGGCACGACGTACGGCTCGCCGCTCGTCTGGCCGGGCTACGATCCGGCGACGTGCACCGGCACCATCAGCGGAACCCAAGCCGACACCACGACCTGCGGCGGCTTCATCTTCATCCCGGACAAATACACCGGCGTCTTCGACAATCTCGGCAGCTTCACCGAACCGTCGCGCATGACCGCGAACCTCTCGCTGGGCTACGAGCTCAGCTCGCGCGTCAGCCTCAACTTCACCCTCACCAATCTGGTCGACACGTGCTGGCAGCGCGGCTATCCGTGGGATTCGCCCACGACCTGCACCTACGCGCAGCTCGCGTCGAATTTGCTCGCGCCGGCCGGCAACTTCGTCACGAATCCTCCGGTCCAGCTCGCGTTCCCGTACGGCAACTGGTACAACAACACCGAAGTCGGCCAGGAAGGTCAAAAAATTCCGACCGAAGCCGTGTTCGACGTCCAGTATAAATTGTGAGTCGATCCTGAGCCGAACCGCCCTTCACGACGCGCTCCGCCGGGTGCATGCCGCGTGCGCGCGCGCCGAGAGCAGCGGCATGCCGCCGGACGAGGCCTACGCACGACTCGAGGAGCAGCGGCTGTCACGCGCCAGCTTCATCCGCCAGTCCGCCGCTGCCGGCGCGATGTTGGCGGCGGCGGGCTGCATGCCCGCGATCGTCACGAACGGCATGCGCGGTTCCCGCATCGCGATCGTCGGAGCGGGTTTGGCCGGCATGACGTGCGCGTACCGACTGCGGCGCGCCGGCGTCGCGTGCGATGTCTACGAGGCGAACAGCGGCGCGGGTGGCCGGACATGGACGCTGCGCGATTTCTTCGACCAAGGCCAGATCGGGGAGCACGGCGGCGAGTTCATCTCGAGCGAACACGTCGCGACGCGACGGCTCGTCGCCGAAATGGAACTCGTTCTCGACGACCTGCGCGCGGCGCAGCCGCCGCGAACCGAAGAGTTCTATTTCGTCCACGGCGCGCGCTACCCGCTCGCGGAGGTGCTGCGCGACTACGCAGCCGTCTACCCGGCGCTGAAGGCGGCAGCAGCCGCGGCTCCCTCTCCAACGCTCTACAACCGCTATACGGCTGCGGGCGCGGTGCTCGATGCCATGTCCGCGCGTGACTGGATCGAACGCCACGTGCCCGGCGGCATCGGGTCGCGGCTGGGTTTTTTACTGGACCTCGATTGCACGACGGAAAACGGCGGCGACTCGAGCGCGCAGAACGCGCTGATGCTCATCTACATGCTGGCGGTCATGCCCGGGCTCACGGGGCACGACGCGTTCTACGTCGTGGGCACCGACGAGCGCTACCGGGTGAGGGGCGGCAACGATCAAATCGTCGAGCGGCTCGCCCAGGCGCTGCCCGCGCAATCATTGCATTTCGGCGCGCCGCTCGTCGCGCTGCGCCGGCTCGCGGACGGCGCGTACCGCTGCACGTTCCAGTCGCAGCTGAAGACGCTCGACGCGACGTACGATCACGTCGTGCTTGCGCTGCCGTTCACGACCCTGCGGCGCGTCGATCTGTCGGGCGCCGGCTTCGGCGCTCGAAAACTCAAATCCATCGCCGAACTCCCGATGGGCACGAACACGAAGCTACACGTGCAATTCAAGAGCCGGCCATGGTACGCGCTCGGCTGCTTCGGCCATTCGTACGCCGACACGGGCTACCAGCAGACGTGGGAAGAATCGCGCGCGCAAGCCGGCCGCGCCGGGCTGCTCGTCAACTATACCGGCGGCAGCGCCGGCGCATCGTTTCGAGCCCCGTCGTTCGCGCCCGCGGCCAACGACGTCACGCAGTCGTTCTTGCGCGAAGTCGAGCCGGTCTTTCCGGGCGTGGGCGCGGACTGGAACGGCAAAGCGTTCTTGAGCTACTGGACCCGAGATCCGTGGCATCGCGGTTCGTATTCCTACTATGGAGTCGGGCAGTGCACGTCGTTCGTCGGCGTCGAGCGCGAGCGCGAGGGCAACGCCCATTTCTGCGGAGAGCACACCTCGATCCAGTATCAGGGCTTCATGAACGGGGCCGTGGAGACGGGCGAAGCGGCCGCGCGTGAAGTGCTGCGCAGCCTCGGCGTTCATGCCGGAGCAAGCCGTGGCGGCTGAAACAGCCGCGGCGCTGCCCGCCGTCGCGCCGTCCGGGCTGCGACGCGATTGCCTGACGTTTTGGGAAGTCGTGGCGCAGTCGGTCGCCAACATCGCGCCGACGGCCACGCCGGCGCTCATCATCCCGCTGGTCTTCGCGAGCACGGGCAACGGCACGTGGCTCGCGTACGGCGTGGCGACGGCCGCGCTGCTGCTGGTCGCGGTCAACATCAACCAGTTCGCGCGCCGCTCGGCGTCGCCCGGAGCGCTGTACACGTTCGTCGCACAGGGCCTCGGGCCGAGTTGGGGCGTCACCTCGGGCTGGTCGCTGGTCATCGCCTACCTGTTCACGGGCGGCGCGACCCTGTGCGGCGCCGCGAACTATGCCGGGGTTTTGCTGCGTTCGATCGCGCCGGTCGACGTGGGGCTCGGCGTCACCTTCGCGGCGATGATCGTCACCGCGATCGGCGCGTGGTACGTCGCCTACAAGGACATCGAGCTGTCGACGCGCTTCATGCTCTTCATCGAGTTCATCTCGGTCGGGCTCATCGTGCTGCTCGCGCTCATCTTTTTGGGCAAGAGCGGCCGCGCGATCGATGCCCAGCAGCTGCGGCTGGCGGGCTTGACGCCCGACGGCTTGCGCCAAGGGCTGGTGCTCGCGATTTTCAGCTTCGTCGGCTTTGAAAGCGCCACCGCACTCGGGCACGAGGCGAAGGACCCGCTGCGCTCGATCCCGCGCTCGGTGCTGGTCACCGTGATCGTTGTGGGCGCGTTCTTCACGCTGATGTCGTACGCGCTGGTCGATGCCTTCCGCGGCGTACCGACCTCGCTCGGACAGTCGAATGCCCCTCTGTCCACGTTGGCGCAGGTGACGGGCATCCCGGTGTTCGGCGTCGTCATCGCCGCGTGCGCGGCGGTCGGTTTCTTCGCCTGCGCGCTCGCCTGCATCAATGCCGGCGCGCGCGTGATCTTCGCGATGGCGCGCCACGGGATGATCCACGCATCCGCGGGGGTCACGCACGCTCGCCACGCCACGCCGCACGTCGCGGTCACGATCGCCTCGATCGTCGTGTTTGCGGCGCCGGTCGGGCTGCTGCTCGCGAAGTTCGCGCTGCTCGACGTCTTCGGCTATCTCGGCTCGATCGCGACGTTCGGATTCCTCTTCGCCTACGTGCTCGTCTCGGTCGCCGCGCCGATCTACCTACGGCGCCGGGCCGAGCCGAGCGCGCTCGCCTGGGTCATCGGCGCGCTCTCGCTCGTGCTGCTCGCATTTCCGATCGTGGGAAGCGTCTACCCAGTGCCGCCGCCGCCGCAGAACTATCTGCCGTATGTTTTTCTCGCGCTGCTCGCGGCGGGCATCGCTCGGCTCGTCTACGTGCGTGCGCGAACGCCGTCTGTCATCGCGGACATCGAGCGCGACTTGGAAATCGCCGTGTCTCCGGAGACATCGTGAAGGTCGGTTTCGCTCCAACTCGCGCATGCTGGCATCGAGGCCTGTGGCGGTCGACCTTGGTCGACCGTTTTTCGTTCGGTCGGCTAAAGCCGACCGCTCCAAGTAGCGTTACGTGATTTATCGGTCGGCCAAAAACGTTACGTGACCTTCGGTCGGCTAAAGCCGACCGCTCCAAGTAGCGTTACGTGATTTATCGGTCGGCCAAAAACGTTACCTGCCCTTCGGTCGGCTAAAGCCGACCGCTCCAAGCAGCGTTACACAGCTAGCGCAGGCTGAAGGGGGCGTCGACCGAGGTGGTGCGTCCGTCGGCGGTCACGGCCAGGACGCTCACCGTATACGTGCGCTTCAAAAAAAACGGCACGTCGGGCACGACGTAGCCGAGACGGAACTCTCCGGGGCCGTTTCGCGCGAATCGTAGCTGAAGCCGAGCGAACCGCACGATCACCGAATCGACGTTGGTCGTGGTGAAGACGCGGCCTACTAACAACTCGTCGGAATGCGGCGCGTCGTCCGAAAGTTCGATGCGCAAGATGGTCGGCGGATCCGCGAAGGATACCGCTCGGTCCTCGAAATCGAGATACTCGGGCAATCGATCGACGGTGCTCGCGTGCGGGGCCGGCGGATCGCCGGAAACCGGGTCGGCCGGACGAGCTTGACTGCACGCCGGCGCCCCGATGGGAGATCCCGGCGGATTCGCCTGCCCGGAGGACGCGGCCGGCTCAAGCTGATCGGTCGCAAAGGCTGGCAGCACCATAAGCAAGCAACCCTGCGGCGTCACGTCATGAACGAGGATGGGGACCAAGGTGGCCGACGGCGCGGGCAAGTCACCCGATAGGGCGGCGCAAGGTAGCGCCGCCGCAAGCGCGACCGCGCCGAGCGCGCCACGCCAACGCGAATGCTGTCTCCTCATCGTCGACGGAACCTTGTTCACGCAACTTCTATTACCCGGCAATTCACTCTATATTAATCGCAAGTGTCCCGCGCTTCACGCCGCGGTGGGACTCGCGGATACCGCAGCCGAAAACAATCACGAAGGGGAACCGCACTTCAGGGAAACGGAGTGCCAGGCCGGGACTCATGGGAAGACGAGTTATAACCTTCGCGATTTTGATTTTCTCCGCGGCGACGTGGCCGTTTTCGGCCGTGGCGCTGGCGGCTGCGCCGCAGCCGGTCAGCGTCGAATCGACGCAAGATTCGTGCCCCATCGATGTCTCGCAGGCGCAAATCCTCACCGACGCGTCCGGCTCCAAGCTGTGGATCGTCTACCGCAACCGCTCGGAGAGCAGCGTCGCGCGATTCGAGATCACCGCGAAGTGGCAAGACGCCGGCGGCCGGACCGTCGGAGTTACGCGCCGGATCGTGCGCGAACCGATCGGTCCGGGTGAAGCAACCACCACGGAGATCCCGTGGAACGTTTCGGTGCCCGGCGCGGCCAAATTAGTTGTGTCCATCTCACGAGCGCGCTTCAATGACCTCGCGCTCTGGACGGCCCCGCCCGCTCCGCCGCCGTCGGTCGCGCGCGCGAGCATCGGCCAGGCGTTGACCGGGCCGGTGCCGATCACCGCAATGGCCGATCTGACGCAGACTCCGAATGTGTCATCGGCGGCGCCCGCTGCCGCAGCCGTGCCCGCTGCCACGCTGCCGCCAGTCGCCGCGCCCGTTGCGGAAGCGCCCGCGCAGACGACGGCATCGGCTCCGGCGTTCAATGGGCTGGCGCAAGGCACGCAGATCGGCGTGCAAGTGCTGTCCGATGCCACGTCGGCGACCGCGGTCGACGGCGAGCGCATCGAATTCACGGTCGTGCGCGGCGCGTCATCCGGCAGTACCGTGGTCATTCCGTTGGGCGCACGCGGGGTGGGCCACCTCGAGCAAGTCCGCCGAGCCGGCAGGTTCGGGCGTTCGGGTTCGCTGACGTTCGTGCCGGATGCCGTCGAGTCCGCGAATGGATCGCTCGTGCCGCTGCAGGGCAGCACCGTCGTGAGCCCGCCGACGACGGCGCTCGCCGTGCTGGCCGACATGACCATCCTCGGCGGGCTCTTCGCGCGCGGCCGCGATGCGGTGCTCTCGACGGGCAGCGTCGTGACCGCTGCGACTGCGAGCAGCATCGCGCTCACGCCGACGAACTAGCTCGATAACGCGTTCCGCTCAGGTCGAGCAAGCTCGACCTCTACAAGTCGAGATCCCCCGATTTGGAGCGGTCGGCTTTAGCCGACCGAAAAATATCAGGTGGAGCCAGCTCGACCTCCACATGCGAGGCATTGACGGCGCGCAGCACAAAGTGAGGACGCCATGCGCTTGACGCTCATGCGGCGCGTGGCGCTCGCACTCATCGTCGTCGGCGCCGTCGCAGCCATTGCCGCGTCAGCAGATCGCTGGCGCTTCGAACGCGCCAACCGGACCGTCGAAGTGACCATGGATCAGCAAGACCTGGCCGACTTCGCGCACTCCTACGGCTATCGCATGGACGAGCTGCTGCGCCAGATGCGCCGCAACGGCCTCACCTCCGTCGCCGTGTATGAAGAGATCGGGCAGCGCATCAACCTGAGCACGCACGCCTACGCGCTCACCGGCCAGCAGATCGTCGACGCCGCCCGCGTTTCGCCGCTCTCCAATCCGACGCTCGCCGGGCTGCTCGCGCGCAAACAGATCGACGCGCAAAGCGTCTACATCCTCGTCTACGACGCACCGACGCTCGCGCGCTATCTCTACGAGCTGCGCACGCAGCTCGAACCCCGCAACGTGCGCCTCGTCCGCGCGCAACTGCCCGCGGTCATCGCAGTCAAAACGCAGATCGATTTTTTCAACAGCCTCGGTCTCGGCATCCCCCTAGACGTCGCCGAGCAAGTCCGCCGCGAAGGATTGCTCGTCGATCCGCGCGTGCAGAACAACGAGCGCCTCGGTCCGGACCGCATCGAGCGCGTCTTCCTCCAGATGTTGTCGGGCGGCCGCATCGGAACCGTCATCTTCTTCGGCCAGCAAAACGCCGTGCTCGGGTATCCATATAACCTCGACGCGACCGCCAACAGCTTCCGCGTGCACCACGTGACCTTCGGCGACGTCGAAGCGTACGATCCGAGCCAGGTTCAAAAGGGCACGGAGACGTTGGGCCGCGACATCCCGTCTCAGACCGCGCGCGTGCAGGCGATCGCCAAACTCGAGCTCGACAAGCTCGATCTCGACACGGTGGTAGCCCGCTATCTGCTCGGAGCGCGCGAGCGGAACATCCGCGTGATCTACCTGCGACCGTTTCCGCATCTCGTCCAGGACAAGCTCCCCGACGGCTCGCTGGTCAACGAGACCGCGGAGCAGACGAATCTCAAGATGTTGAACGAGCTGCGAGCGGGGCTGGAAGCGAACGGATTCTCGCTCGGCCGGGCGGGCACGTTCGTCGACTTCAAAGGGATCAAACTCGACGTGCTCTTCGCGCTCGCGGGCTTGGGGTGCACGGCGGCGTTCTTGCTGCTCCTCGCCTTGTACGGTTGGGAGCGCGCGTGGTTTCATATGCTCGCCTACGCCTTCACGCTGCTCGCCTTCGCCGCCGGATTTGCCAGCGGACACGACGAGCTCGTCCGCAGGCTGTGGGCTCTGGGCGGCGCGCTAACCTTTGCGGTGCTTGCCGGCACGACGCTCGCGCGCTGGCTCGCGACGGATACAGCGCCGGCCGGCACGTTCGCGGGCGATGCGGCGCCCGGCGTGCGCTGCCTGCTGTCGGCGGCCGGTGTCGCGGCGCTCGGGGGAGCGTTCGTCACGGGACTGCTGGCGCAAGCCGACTTCATGCTGGAGCTCAATCAGTTTCTCGGTGTGAAGCTGCTGCTCGTCGTTCCGCCGCTCGCCCTGCTGCTGCTGTACGCGTTCACGCGCAAGTTCGGGCGCGACGCGAGTCTTGCGGCGACGGCGGACGCAGCCGTGAAGTCATGGCAGTTCGCGGCGGTGCTCGTGCTGGGAGCGGCTGCGGTGCTGCTGCTCGTGCGGTCGGGCAATCAGCCGGACGTCGGCGTGTCGGGCTTCGAGACCCATCTGCGCGGCGCGCTCACGCAAGTGTTCGGAGCGCGGCCGCGCTTTAAGGACTTCGTCATCGGATTCCCCGCGCTCGTCCTGTTGCCCGCGCTGACGCCGGCGCACCGCCGGTCCGTCGGCTGGATCATCGTGCTCGCCGCAGGCATCGGCCTCGCCGACATCCTCGATACGTTTTCGCACATCCATACGCCGCTGCTCATCGATTTGTTGCGGATCTTCAACGGGCTGGTGCTGGGCACGATCGTGGGCCTGATCCTTCAGCTCGCGTACCGCGCACGGTTCTTGCGTGGTTGACGGCGCCGCGCGGCTGCTGATCTCGGGATATTACGGCTTCGACAACTTCGGCGACGAGGCCATCTTGCGTGTTTTCACCGACGAATGGCGCAGACGGCGGCCGGCCGACGAACTCAGCGTGCTCTCGGCGCGCCCGGCGCTGACGCGCGCGCGCTACGACGTCGCGGCGATTGCGCGGGCGGATTGGCGCAACGTGCGGACGGCCGTCGCGCGCTGCGACGTCTTGGTGAGCGGCGGCGGCGGCTTGTTGCAAACCGCGACGAGCATCCGCAGCGCGGCTTACTACGCCGGCATCATCCGCGAGGCGACGCGCATGCGGCGCCGCGCGGCGATTTTCGCGCAAGGCATCGGCCCGCTCAACTATGTCGGACGTCAGATCGTCAAGCGCTTTTGCGCCGGCGCCGGTCTGGCGGTGGTGCGCGACTCTCGAAGCAGAGATCTGCTGCGTTCGATCTTGCCGGATCTCGACGTGCGCATCGGGGCTGACCCCGTCTTCCTCGCCTCAGCGACGGTCGACCCGGCTGCCGCAACCGCGCTGGCGAACGAAGGCATCCGAGCGCAAGCCGGTCCGATCGTGGCGATCGTGCCGCGCCGCGGCGCATTGCTGGACCGGTCGATCGACCGGCTCGCCGCGCTCGTCGACCGGCTGTCGACCCGCCACGGCGCGCAGGTCGTGTTCGTTCCGCTGCAGCTGCCGGAAGACGCCGAGGCCTCGACCGCCGTGATCCGGCGCTGCAAAAGCGCGCCCGTGCTCTTGGTCGGTGGGTACGATCTGAAAGCGATGACGGCGCTGGTGGCCGCGTGCTCCGCGGTCGTATCGATGCGGCTGCACGCGCTCATCCTCGCTGCCCGACTCGCGGTGCCCTTCCTCGCCGTTCCCTACGATCCGAAGATCGGCGCGCTGGTCGATGAGCTTGCCTATCCGATGCAGCCGCTCGCGCGCGACGACGACGGCTCGGCGGCAGCCGACGCGCTGTGGGCCCAGCGGTCGCAGCTGCGCGATCGGCTTGCGCTCTCGGCGCCGGCGCTCGTCGAGCGCGCGCGGCGAGCGTTCGACTGGCTCGAAGAGTTCGTGCAAGGGCGCCCAAGCGCTGGCGAACAAGAGTCTTGACATGCAGATGCGTTGGACGTGGCGCGTCGGGCGGATCGCGGGCATCGAGATCGCGATCCACCCCAGCTGGCTGGTCACCTATGCGTTGTTCGCATGGTGGCTGACCATCGCGGCGCAGTACATGCCGGGCAGCGTCGGCGGCGCAAGCGCGATCGCGCTGGGGCTCGTCGCCTCCTTTGCGTTGTTCGTGAGCATCGTCGTGCACGAGTTCTCGCACGCGCTCGTCGCGCGGCGGCTCGGCATCCCGATCGGCAACATCACGCTGTTCCTGTTCGGCGGCGTGGCGAGCATCTTGCGCGAGCCGGGCACGCCGCTGGACGAATTCAAAATGGCCGGAGCCGGTCCCGCGATGAGTCTCGCGATCGCGGCCGTCTTCGGCGGTCTGTTCGATGTCTTCGCGCACACGGGCTGGGCGTGGGGCGCGACGCTGTGCGGGCTGCTCGCGCTTGCCAACGTGGGCATCGCGCTCTTCAATCTGTTGCCGATGTTCCCGAGCGACGGCGGCCGCCTGCTGCGCGCGCTGCTCTGGCGCATCATTCGCAGCCAAGCGCGTGCGACCGGAGTCGCGAGCATCGTGAGCATGTGCATCGCTGGCGCACTGATCGTGGCGGGCGTGTACCTCGCGGTCGTGCAGCACTATACGCGCGGGCTGTGGTGGGCCATCATCGGCTTGTTCCTCGCGCAAGCGGCGTTCGCGAGCGCTCGACAAGCGCGGCTCGGGCTCGCGCTGGAACGGATGCGCGTCGGCGATTGCATGGAGCGGCGGCTGATGCCGGTGTCGGCCGATGCGACGCTCGCGACGTTTCTCAGCGAGGTCTCGCCGCATCTGCAGCGCACAGGCTACCCCGTCGTCAGCAACGGCGCGATCGTGGGGCTCGTGACTTTGGGCGACACCGCGCTCGTGCCGCCGTCCTTATGGAGCGGCACGTCGGTGTCGGAGGTCATGACGCCCGCTGCCGAGTCGCCGCCGATCCGCGCCGACGCGCCGGCCAGCGACGCGCTGGTCGCCCTCGCGAGATCTCCGGCGCACACGCTGCCCGTGTACGAAGACGGCGTGCTTGCCGGCGTCGTGTCTGAAGAGACGATTTTCGGCGCGCTGCGCAGCCGCGACCGCGCGCTCGCGCGCGCCTCATGAGCGAGAAGCCGCAGGTCTTTCCGCCCGTTCCCGATCTGCCGAACTCGCCCGAGCGCGAGCGTGAGATCCTCGAGTTCTGGCGCCGCGAACGCATCTTCGAGCGCTCGCTCGAGCAGACCAAGGACGGGACGCCCTATTCGTTCTACGAGGGCCCACCGACGGCGAACGGCAAGCCCGGCGTGCATCACGTGCTCGCGCGTTCCTTCAAAGACTTGTTTCCGCGATTTTGGACCATGCGCGGCCGGCGCGTGTGGCGCAAGGGCGGCTGGGACACGCACGGATTGCCGGTCGAGGTCGAGGTCGAGAAGGAGCTCGGCATTCTCGACAAGAGCCGGCTCGAAGCGGAAGTCGGCATCGCCGAATTCACCCGACGCTGCCGCGAGAGCGTCTATCGCTACGTCGACGACTGGAACGAACTTACCGAGCGCATGGGCTACTGGGTCGATCTCGAGCACGCGTACTTCACGCTGACGAACGACTACATCGAGAGCGTCTGGCATCTCTTGAAGCAGTTATGGGAGCGCGGGCTCATCGTCCAGGACTACAAGTCGGTGCCGTACGATCCGCGCATCGGCGCGACGCTTTCAGACCACGAGGTCGCGCAGGGCTATCGCGAGACCGACGACCCGTCCGTCTACGTGCGCTTTCGGCTGCGCGACGATCCGAAGACCTCGTTCCTCGCCTGGACGACCACGCCGTGGACGTTGCCGGCGAACATGGCGCTCGCGGTGCATCCGGAGGTCACGTACTGCTTCGTGGCGCGGCATGCGAAATTCGGCGTGGAAGACGAAACGCTGATCGTCGCGGAGCCGCTGCTCGGCAAGGTCTTCGGCGAGGAGCAACTCGACGTCGCGCGGCGCGCGAAGGGCGCGGAGCTGGCGGGCGCGCGCTACCAGCCGCTCTACGACTATTGCACGAGCGAACAGGACCGCTACTATGTTGTCGCCGCGCCGTTCGTCACCACGACCGACGGCACCGGCGTCGTGCACATCGCGCCGGCGTACGGTCCCGACGATCTCGCGCTCGGCAAGCAGCTCGACCTTCCCATTTACTACAGCGTCGACTTCAGCGCGCACGTCGTGCCCGAAGTCACGGTGGCGGCGGGCGCGTTCTTCAAAGACGCCGACAAACCGATCCTCGAGGACCTGAAACGGCGCGGGCTGGTCTTCCGATCGGGCACGATCCGGCACATCTATCCGTTCGGCTGGCGCACCGGCGACCCGCTGCTCTACATCGCGAAGACCGCGTGGTTCATCCGCACGACCGCGTTCAAGGAGCGGCTGCTCGCCAACAACGACGCCATCAACTGGGTGCCGGAGACGATCAAGTACGGCCGTTTCGGCAACTGGCTCGAGAATAACGTCGACTGGGCGTTGTCGCGCGAGCGCTTCTGGGGAACGCCGCTGCCGCTGTGGACCGACGGCACGGACTACGTGTGCATCGGATCGATCAAAGAGCTGGAAGAGCGCTGCGGCCGGCGGCTCGAAGGCCTCGACCTGCATCGGCCGGACATCGATTTCGTCACCTTTTCGATCGATGGCCGCGAGTACCGGCGCGTGCCCGAGGTGATCGACGCGTGGTTCGATTCGGGCTCGATGCCGTACGCGCAGTGGCACTATCCGTTCGAGAATGCGCAGGCATTTTCGCAGAGCTTCCCGGCTGACTTCATCTGCGAAGCGGTCGATCAGACGCGCGGATGGTTCTACTCGCTGCACGCGATCGCGACGCTGCTATTCGACTCGCCGGCGTACCGAAACGTCATCTGCCTCGGCCTGGTCGTCGATGCGAGCGGCGAGAAGATGAGTAAAAGCCGCGGCAACGTGTTGGACCCCTGGATCATCTTCGATTCGGTCGGCGCGGACGCGCTGCGCTGGTATTTCTTGACCGGCAGTGCGCCGGGTGCCGCCAAACGGGCGAGCGTCGAACTCGTCCGCGAAGGCTCGCGCGCGTTGCTGAACACCCTGTGGAACACGTTGCGCTTTTTCGTCCTGTATGCGAATGCCGACGGCGTCGGCGTGCCGGCCGACGTGCCGGTGCGTTCGCGCGCCGACCTCGATCGTTGGGCGGTGGCGCGCGTGCACGAGCTCATCGCAGACGTGAGCTCGCTCCTCGAGGCGTACGATGCGCAGGCGGCCGGGCGCGCCATCGAGTCGTTCGTCGACGAGCTCTCGAACTGGTATGTGCGGCTGTCGCGCGACCGGTTTTGGGGCGCACAGCTGACCGACGACAAGCGCGCGGCCTATCGAACGCTGTACGAATGTCTCTCGACGGTCGCGCTGCTGCTCGCGCCGTTCGTGCCGTTCTTGGCTGAGTCGGCGTTTCGACATTTGGCGATGGAGCGAGACGGCACGGCCAGCGTGCATCTCGCGGCGTGGCCGCGAAGCGACACCGCGCTCGTCGATCGGGAGCTGCTCGCCGCGATGCGCGCAGCGCAGCAAGCCGTGGACCTTGGGCGGCAAGCGCGCGCGGCGGCGAAGATCAAGACGCGCCAGCCGCTGCCGATCGCCTACGTGCGGGCGCGCGACGCCGCCGATGAGGCCGCGCTGCGGCGCTTCCGCGCGCTCGTGCTCGACGAGCTCAACGTGAAGGACGTGCAAATCGTCGGGGTGGATGCGGCGTTCATCGAATACGCGCTGCGGCCGAATCTTCCGAAGCTGGGTCCGCGCTACGGCAAGCGGATCGGCGCGCTCCGCGCAGCGCTTCTGGCGGCCGACGCGCGCGCGATCGCGGCAGCGGTCGCCGCGAAGCGCTCGTTCGACGTGAGCACCGACGGCGAGCGTTTTACGCTCGAGCCGGACGACGTGCTCGTGGACAGCAAGTCCGCCCAGGGGTTCGCGTTCGCCGAAGGCGAGGGCATGCTCGTCGCGCTCGACACTCGCGTCGATCGATCGCTGCAGCTGGAGGGGCTCGCGCGCGAGCTGGTGCGGGCCGTGCAGGACGCGCGCAAGCAAGCGGGACTCGATGTGAGCGATCGGATCCGCCTGCGCATCGACGCGACGGGCGATTTCGCCGAAGCGGTGAGCCAGTGGTCTTCGTACATCGCCCGCGAGACACTTGCGGTCGAGTTCAACGGCGAAGATTTTCGACCGCAGCACGCCTCGCAGTTCGAACCCGGCGTGCACATCAAGCTGGCGAAGGTTTCGGTCGGCTGAAGCCGACCGCTCCAAGAGACCGTCGTACGCCGGTCGGCTGAAGCCGACCGCTCCAAGAGACGTCGCACGCCGGTCGGCTAAAGCCGACCGCTCCAAGTAACTTTACGGCCTTCGCTTGCGCTGGACGACGAGCATCATCACCACGCCGACCACGAACATCGCGATCGTCAGATATTGCGCGGCGGTGAGTCCGAGAAAAACGATGCCCGGCTCGCGATAGAATTCGACCACCGTGCGCACGGCGCCGTACGCCGCGATGAATCCCCAGAACACCAAGCCGTCGCGCCGCCGCGACCATCCGTGCAGCAGCCATCCGAGCGGCAGCGCGATCGCGAGCATGCCGGCCGCCTCGAAGAGTTGCGACGGGTATCGATAGCCGTCCGGAAAAGCCGGAAACAAGATTCCGATCGGCGACGTGGTAAGCCGTCCGGGCAATTCGTCGTTGATGAAGTTCGCCACGCGCGTCAACGCGATCGCGAACGGCATCCACACCGCGGTCTCGTCGAGCAGCCGAAACAGCGGCAATCCGTAGCGTCGCTGGAAAAGCCAAATGCCGACGAGCGCGCCTGCCAAACCGCCGTGGAATGCCATGCCGCCGTGCCAGATGCTGATGAATTCGATCGGATGCGCGAGGTAGTACGAGAACGGATGCCCGCCGGCAGCTTCCGGCGTGAGAATGTTGGCGACGACGAACAACGCGCGTCCGCCGATGAAGACGCCGAGCAACGCGTAGATGATGAACTCTTGCGCCTGCTCGATGCTGATGCCCGTGCGTTCGCGACTGCGGCGGCTCGCGAGCTGGAGGTACACGATGACGGCCCCGATAAGGTACGTCAGCCCATACCAGCGGATCCCGAAGCCTCTATAGATATGGATGGCGACCGGATCGATGTTGGGATACGCGAACCAATGTGTGCCCGAAAGCAGCGCAACGATCAAGTGAATCCCCCGAAAGCATGAAAAAAGACGTCATCAGCCACGCGCTGGTATTCATCGCCGGATTCACGCTCGTGTTTCTGGCGGCGGGAGCGTCGGCCAGCGCGCTCGGGCAGCTCTTCGCCGAATACCGCGACGTCATCACGCGCGTCTTCGGCTTCGTGGTGCTCCTTCTCGGCTTGAACATGGTGGGCCTATTCCGGCTGCCGTTTTTGGCGATGGACAAGCGCCTGCATTTCCGACGCCGCGGCGTGAACTACGTCGGTTCGTTTCTCACCGGCATCGGATTCGCCGCGGGCTGGTCGCCGTGCATCGGCCCGGTGCTCGCTGCGGTGCTCGCGTACGCGAGCGCGGCGCACACCGTCGGCAGCGGCGTCGCGCTGCTGTTCGTCTATTCGATGGGGTTGGGATTGCCGCTGCTCGCGACCGCCGTGCTGCTGCAGTACGCGTTGCCGCTGCTCGCGCGCGTCAAACGGTTTCTGCCCGCCATCGAGATCGCCGCGGGAACGATCGTCATCGGCATGGGTCTCGTGCTGGTGTTCAACAAGTGGCTGTTCATCCTGGGCTATCTCTACAAGACCTTTCCGGCGCTCGCGAATGTGGGCACCGGCCCGGACGTGACGACCGGCGCGTTGTCGTTCGGCGTGGTCTTCTTGGCAGGCGTGATCTCGTTCATCTCTCCCTGCGTGCTTCCGCTCGTCCCCGTCTATCTCTCGGTGCTCACCGGTCAGAGCATCGACGCGCTGCTCGACTCATACGGTCGCCGACCGCAGCCGTCGGCGCAGCCCAGCGCGTGATCGACGAACAGACGCGTCCGGAGGTGGCGGGCGTTCGCGTCGCCGCCTCATCGCGCATCATGCCCGCGCTGTTCTTCGCAGTCGCGGGGTTGGTGGTGATCGCCGATCAGCTCAGCAAGCGCGCGATTTCGTCGGCGTTTCTTCCCGACGAGAGCCGCATCGTGATCCCACACCTGCTCTATCTCACGTACGTGCACAACTATCGGGGCGCGTTCGGGCTGTTCGGCGTGCATCCGCTGGCGCTGGCCGTCGCGGCGGCCATCATCGTCGTCATCTTCTACGCGGGCTACCGACAGGGCGGCGCGACCACCAGCACCCACATCGCGTTCGGCTTGATTCTCGGCGGCGCGATCGGCAACATCATCGACCGGTTGCGCTTCCACTACGTCATCGATTTCATCGACTTGCGCTGGTGGCCGGTCTTCAACCTGGCCGACAGTTGCATCACGGTGGGCGTCGTGCTGCTGCTCGTGCGCATGCTGTGGCACGACCGTCGCTCGACGCTTCCCGCCTCGCAGGGGTGACCACGGCGATCGATTTCGTCGCGACGCCGGATGAAGCGGGGCACCGGTTGGATTCCGCGCTGGCGAGCCGGCTCGGTCGGTCGCGCTCGTTCTGCGCGCAGCTGATCCGCGGCGGCCTGGTCCGCGTCAACGGCGAGCCCGTGAAGCCATCGCACGCGCTAAAACGCGGCGAGCGGGTGCAGGGCGACGAGCCGCCTGCGCAACGCTCTTCCGCCGAGCCCGAATCGCTGCCGATCGACATCCTGTTCGACGACGCGGACCTGTGCGTGGTCGACAAGCCGGCCGGCATGGCGACGCATCCGGCGCGCGGCACGCCGCGGGGCACGCTCGTCAACGCTTTGCTCGCGGCGGTCGGTCCGCTGCCCGCGATCAACGGCGTGATGCGACCCGGCATCGTGCATCGCCTCGACAAGGACACGTCCGGCTTGCTCGTCGTGGCGAAGAGCGAACGAGCGATGCGCGCGCTGGCGAACGCGATGGCGGCGCGGCGCATCCGGCGCGAATACGACGCCGTCGCGTGGGGCGTGCCTGAAGCGCGCGGCACGATCGACGCGCCGATCGGGCGCGATCCCGCGAACCCGACGCGCTTCGCGGTGCGCGACGACGGCCGCCCCGCCGTGACGCGCTATCGCGTTGCGGAACGATTTTTCTTCGACGCGGCGTCGCTGCTCGCGCTGGAACTCGAAACCGGGCGCACGCATCAGATCCGCGTGCATCTTTTGGCCATCGATCACCCCATCATCGGCGACGCGACGTATGGCGGCGGTCGGCCGAGGCTGGGCATGAAACGCCAGGCGCTGCATGCCTCGCGCCTGCGCTTCGCGCATCCGATCACGGGCCAGTCGCTGGAATTCTCGTCGGCATGGCCGCGCGATTTCGAAGAGCTGGTCGCGCGCCTGCGCGCGGGCCGCGTCGAATGAATCCGTTCTCGCTGGACGCGGCGGACGGCGCGGCTCGCGCCGGCACGCTGCGCACCGAGCACGGCGAGGTCTTGACACCGGCGTTCATGCCCGTGGGCACGCAAGCGTCGGTGAAGGGACTCACGCCCGCCGACGTCGAGGCGTGCGGCGCGCGCATGCTGCTCGCCAACGCCTACCATTGTTACTTGCGGCCAGGCGCGGACGTCATCGAGCGAGCCGGCGGACTGCACCGCTTCATGGCGTGGCGCGGCGCCATCCTCACCGACAGCGGCGGGTTTCAAGTGTTTTCGCTGTCGTCGCTCGCGCGCGTCGACGACGGCGGCTACCATTTCGCCTCGCACCTCGATGGCACGCGCCACACCTTTACGCCGGAGTCCGTCGTCGCGCTGCAGGAGCGGCTCGGCAGCGACGTCGCCATGGTGCTGGACGACTGCGCGCCAGCGGGCGTCGACTACGAACGCGCGCGCGAATCCGCCGAGCGCACGCTCGACTGGGCGCGGCGGTCGAAGGCGGCGAAGACGCGTTCCGATCAGCTCACGTTTGCGATCGTGCAGGGCTCGACGTTCGCCGATTTACGCCGGAACAACGCGCGCGAGCTCGCCGCTCTCGATTTTCCCGGCTACGGCGTCGGCGGCTTATGGGTGGGCGAGTCGAAAGCGGACAGTTTCGCCATGGCTCGCGTCGCTTGCGACGCGCTGCCGTCGCACAAGCCGCGCTACCTCATGGGCGTTGGCACGCCGGAGGATCTCTTGGACTGCATCGCGCTCGGCGTCGATCTGTTTGATTGCGTCTACCCGACGCGCTGCGCGCGACACGCCCTTGCGCTGACGAGCGCCGGCCGGCTGAATCTCCGGAACGCCAGATTCCGCGACGACTTTTCCGCGCTGGATGCTGCGTGCGATTGCTCGACCTGCGCGCAGTTCAGCCGCGCGTATCTCGCGCATTGCTTTCGCGCGGAAGAAATGCTGGGTCCGCGACTGGTCAGCATGCATAACGTCGCGATGTTGACGCGCCTGTCGCGCGACGCGCGCCAAGCCGTTCTCGATCGTCGCTACGACGGATGGCGAGCGGAGCAGCTCCAAAAGCTGCGGGTGCCTGTCCCGAAGGAGTAGCGGTCCGCGGATTGGAACGTATCGAACGTGTGAGCGGTTACGCTGCCGGCGCCGGCGAGGTGTCGGCGCGGCTTGCCGCAGTGCGAGCGCGAATCGAACGCGCGTGCGCCGCGACCGGCCGCGATCCAGAGGACGTCGCAGTCCTCGCCGTCACCAAAGGCTTTGGAGCGGAGGCGATCGAGGCGGCACTCGCGGCTGGGCTCAACGACATCGGCGAGAACTACCTGCAAGAAGCGGCGCCCAAGTTCGGCCAACTCGCGTGGCCATCGGGTGCGCGCCGCCACTTCATCGGCGGCCTTCAGCGCAACAAGGCGCGGCGCGTCGCGGAGATCTTCGACGTCGTGCAGACCGTCGACCGGCTCTCGGCGGCCGAGGCCCTCGAGCGTGGTGCGGCGGCGCTGGGCAAAACGCTCGACGCGCTGATCCAGATCAACGTCGCGCAGGACGAGCGAGCGGGCGCGACCCCTGCCGAGGCGCTGGAGCTGGCTCGCGGGCTTGAAGCATTCCATCACCTGCGCTTGCGCGGAGCCATGGCCGTCGGGCCGGCGGATGCGTCGGCGAACGCCGACGCCTTCGCGACCGCCGCCGCGTGTTTTCGCTTGCTGCGCGACCGCTATCCGGACGCCCGGCTGCTGTCGCTCGGCATGACCGCCGACCTCGAGGCGGCAGTCGCGGCGGGATCGACCATGGTTCGCGTGGGGACCGCACTTTTCGGGCCGCGCCCACAGGAAGGATGATCGCACATGGGTCTGTTGACGAGCATCACGAAGTTCTTCGCGCTGCGCGACGACGACGAGTTCGACGACGAGATCTACGACGATGAAGGCAAGCCGAAAATCGTCCCGTTCACGGATGCGAAGTCGGCCCGCAAGGTCGGCGTTTCGCTGTTCCATCCCAAGCACTACGACGAAGTGACGGAGATCGCGGACAATTTGCGCGCCCGGCTGCTGGTGGTGGTGAACCTCATCGGCGCGGATCGGGCGATGTCGCAGCGGGTCATCGATTTCTTGAGCGGCGTGGTCTACACGCTGGACGGCAAGATGCAGCGTCTCTCGGAGGGAATGTTCCTCTTCGTCCCCAGCAACGTTCAGGTCAATGCGCGCGAGCCGCAGTACGAGGTCGGAACAGCCTACGAAGCGTGGTGAGGCGTCGGAAGACGAAGGACCAGTGAAGATCACTCCGGTTGACATCCAACACAAGCAGTTCAAGAGAGCGCTGCAAGGCTACGCCCGCGAAGACGTCGATGCGTTTCTCGATCAGATCATCGAGTCGATGGAAGAGGACATCGAGGAGCGCGGCCGGCTCGAATCGACCGTGAACGAGCTGCGCGACAAGGTCTCGCATTTCAAGGCGATGGAAGAGAGCCTGCAAAGCACGCTCGTGCTCGCGCAGCGCACCGCGGACGAGCTCAAGGCCAACGCCCACAAGGAAGTGGACCTGGCGAAGCAACGCGCCACGCTCGAGCTCGGCAACGAGCTGGCCGGCGTCCGCCAGCACATCGAGCAGGCGAAAGAAGAGCTGCAGCGGGCGATCGATCGCGTCGCCACCGTCAAGCACGATTTGCGGAATTTTCTCACGCGCCATTTGGCGCTCATCGACGAGCCGCGCGGCGTCGCGAGCGACGGCCCAACGCCCCGCTAAGTTGTGTCGAGCTTGCTCGACCGTTAGGTCGTTCGGTAGATGCCGCCGTCCAAAACGAGCGCAAGGCCGCTGGCGAGCGCAAGGGTTCGATGGGCGGTCGCCAACGCCGTCATCACTAGCGCCCTCATCGCTCGGCCGGCCCGCACGAGCGCGCGGGCGCGCTCGCTGAGGACGATCGTATCGAAGCGAACCTGACCGCCGCTGCCGCCGCTCGTCTCGCGCGAGCGATCGACGGCGGCGACGGCAGCCCGGCTCGCCGCCTGCACGCCGGCCGGGTCCGACGATGCCCGTGATTCCTTGACGCTCATGCGTCGTACCGTGCCGCCGTCAGCGCGCCTCGCAATCCGCGCAGCGCGCGATTGTGGATCTGGGAGACGCGCTGCTTGCTGATGCCGAGCCGCTTCCCGATCTCCCGGAAGGTGATGTTGCCCGAATAGAACGCCGCGACGATGCTCCGGTCGCGCGGCGACAGCGAACGCACCGCGCAGCTTACTACGTGTCGCGCGTTCGTATCGGCGACTCGCTGCGAAGGGTCGGGTTCGTCAGCCGCGATGAGATCGCCGAAGACGGCGCCCTCGGGGGCCGCCTCGCCGTGCAGCGGAGCGTCGAGCGAGAGTACGGCGGCGCTGCGGAGAGCCAGCTGCACCGAGCGCAACTTTTGCGTGGTGAGGCCGGCGCTGGCGGCAGCGGATCGATCGTCGGGAGCCGCTCCTGCTTCCAGCGCGATGCGCCAGCGCGCGGCATCGAGATTGCGCGCGTCCCTGCGCACGCGTTCCGGCACGACATCCATGCGACGAAGCCCGTTCAGCATCGAACCGCGGATGATGCGCGTCGCCCATGTCTCGAACGCGACGCCGTACGAGGGATCGAACCGATCCATCGCGCGCAGCAGGCCGACGCAACCGTCGCCGACGAGATCGTCGATGGAGAAGTGCGCCGGCAGCCGGCGCAAGACGAGCGTGGCGATCCGGCGCACGAGCGGCATCGCCGCTTCGCACAAGTTCGAGCGCTCCGAGGCGGAGCGCGAAGCTGCGAACGATCGTGCAAGCGCTTCAAGATCCGGTGCGCCGCTCATGCGCTCAGTTCGTCGCCCAACAATCGCTCCAACTCGCGGGCGAGGCCGCTTCCGCCCGACGCGACCAGCGACTGAGCGAGCGCCGTGCTCACGAACGACGAGAAGACGCTGCGTTGCGTTGAGTCCTCGCTCGCGTCGTCGCTGGAACCGGCGGCCCGCTCCATGCGTCCGAAACCGGCCGACTCCAAGATCTGGCACAAGAAGACGGTTTCGAATTGTTCGCACGCGGATGCCGCGGCGCGCTGCACGACGTTACTGTCTTTCGAGGTTGTTGGCGAGGCGCAGCATCTCGTCGGCTGCCTGCACCGTTTTCGCGTTTGCCTCGTAGGCGCGCTGCGCAGCGAGCACGCTCATCATCGCGCCGACAACGCTGACGTTCGCGCGCTCGAGTTCGCGCTGCTTGATGCAGCCGAAGCCGGTCTTGCCGGGAATGCCTCGCGTCGGTGGTCCCGATGTCTGGGTCTGATGAAACAGGCCGTCCGCGCCGAGCTCGAGCGCGTCAACGTCGGCGAACGCGCACAGCTGGATGCGGCCCGCAGCAACGCCGCGTGGAACACCTGCCACGTGCGCGCTCACGCGGCCGTCAGCGGACACATCGAACGACGCCGTGCCCTCAGGCAATCGGACGCCGCGCAGCGCGAAGCCGTTGGAGAGACAAAACGCTCCGCGTCCGTCGAGCGAAAAGTTCCCCGCTCGCGTGAACGCCGAACGTCCGTCAGCGGCGACGACTTCGAAAAAGCCGCCGCCGTCGATCGCGAGATCGCGGTCGTTGCCGGTCGGGTCGAGGCGCCCTTGGGAGAAGAGGCGCCGCGGGTCAGTCGCGACGGCGCTTACGGAGCGGCCGTCCGGCCCCAGCAGCGCGGCGAACTCGGGCCGGCTGGCGCGAAAGCCCGGCGTGTCCACATTGGCGAGGTTGGCAGCGATCGAGTCGAGCACGGCCTGCTGCGCGGCCATGCCCGCGGCGCCCGCGGCAAGCGCTCGGTTCACGAGCGCACCGTGGGGACGTCGATGACCGCGCGCCGCAACGACTCGTCGGCGCACTGGACCGTTTTCTGATTCGCCTCGTAGGCGCGCTCGGTCGCGACCAGCGCGGTCATCTGCGAGATCGCGTCGACGTCCGATTCTTCCAAGTAGCCGGCGTGGACGACCGCCCGCGAGCGGTCGAGCCTGGCGCCGCGAGGATAGACGATGCGCAAGCGATCGACCACACGGCCGCTCGCGACGATGCGCCCGTCGGCGTCCACGCGAGCGCCTTTCGGAAAGCGCGCCGGCCCGAGCGAACCGAGCACCCGGTCGCCGCGGGCGTCGCACAGGAAACCCTGTGCGTCGACGGCCATCCGGCCATCGCGGGTGTGCACGACGCCGTTGCGCGTGGCGATTGCGAAGAACCCGTCTCCGACGAGGGCCAGGTCGGTGGGAACGCCGGTCTTGCGCAGCGCGCTTCGGGCGTCGTCGTCGACGACGAAGGTGCTGAGCCGGCCGGCAAAACTGCGCGACACCGCTCGCTGCGAACGGTAGCCGACCGTCGATGCGTTGGCAAGATTCTCGGCGATGACGTCGAGCCGGGCCGCCTGAGTCTGCATGCCAGTCGCGGCGCTCGCAAGTGCATCCGGTGCATCCATGGCGCCAACCCTACGGCGACCCGGTTAGCGAGCTGGGTAAATCATGTTACCGAGTTGTGAACAGGTGGGGGGGGTCGCCAAGGCGTTAGAGAGGTCGAGCTTGCTCGACCTATTTTTTCGGTCGGCTAAAGCCGTGCTACAATCACCGCTCGGTCGGCTAAAGCCGACCGCTACAAGCAGCGCCCGGTCGGCTAAAGCCGTGCTACAATCACCGCTCGGTCGGCTAAAGCCGACCGCTACAAGCAGCGCTCGGTCGGCTAAAGCCGACCGCTACAAGCACCGCTCGGTCGGCTAAAGCCGACCGCTACAAGCAGCGCTCGGTCGGCTAAAGCCGTGCTACAATCACCGCTCGGTCGGCTAAATCCGACCGCTACAATCACCGCTCGGTCGGCTAAATCCGACCGCTACAAGCAGCGCTCGGTCGGCTAAAGCCGTGCTACAATCACCGCTCGGTCGGCTAAAGCCGACCGCTACAATTAGCGTACCAGGAGCGAGTGGCCCGTCATCACCGCCGGCTTCGGCAGATCCATCAACTCGCAGATGGTCGGCGCGACGTCGGCGAGCTTCCCGCCGCCCTCAAGACCGCCGACCGGTTCGCGACTGATCAAGATGAGCGGCACCGGATTGGCGGTGTGCGCGGTGAGCTCTTTTCCGGTCGCGAGGTCGATCTTCTCTTCGGCGTTGCCGTGATCGGCGGTGAGCAGCAGCACGCCATCCGCGTCGAGCACGGCTTGCCGCAGATCGCGCAGACAGGCGTCGACCACTTCGAGCGCCGCCACGATCGCATCCCACTTGCCGGTGTGGCCGACCATGTCCGGATTGGCGTAGTTCATGACGACGAGCGCGTAGGTTCCGGCGCGCAGCGCCTCGACCGCCTTCGCGGTGATCTCGCGCGCGCGCATCTCCGGCTTCTTGTCGTACGTGCCAACGTCGCGCGCGGAAGGAACGAGCGTCCGATCCTCGAGCGCGAACGGCTCCTCGCGCCCGCCCGAAAAAAAATAGGTGACGTGCGCGTACTTCTCGGTTTCGGCGAGGCGCAGCTGCGGCAACTGCGCGTCCGCGACGACTTCGCCGAGCGTGAATTCTTCGAACACGCGGCCGAAGAGCACCGGGTTTTCAAACGTCTCATCATAGCGCAGCATCGTCGCGAAGATGAAATCGTTGAAGCGCTTGACCGGAAACTCCGAAAAATCCGGTTGCGAAAACGCGCGCGTGAGCTGGCGCGCCCGGTCGGGCCGGAAGTTGAAGAAGAAACAGGCATCCCCGTCGCGCACGATGGGAGCCGCCTCGCCGATGATGGTCGGCGCGACGAATTCATCGCTCTCGCCGCGCGCGTACGCGTCGTCCAGCGCTCGCGCGGCAGACGCGGCGGTGCGCGCGTTGCCGGCCACGAGCGCATCGTAGGCGAGCGCCGTGCGCTCCCAGCGCTTGTCGCGGTCCATCGCCGACCAGCGTCCGCAGATCATCGAGATGCGCGCATCGGGAAGCTCGCGCAATTTGCGCTCCAGTTCGGCCAGATAGGCGCCGGCGCTGCGCGGCGGCGTGTCGCGGCCGTCCACGAACGCGGCCACTCGAAGCCGGACCGGGTGTGCCTTCGCGGCATCGACGAGCGCGAACAGATGTTTCATCGACGAGTGGACGCCGCCCGGCGAGACCAGGCCGAGCAGGTGCAATGCGCCGCCGGTCCGCTCCGCGTGCGCGAAGCATTCGAGCAGCACCGGGTTCTTAAAGAAGGTCCCGTCGCCGATGGCGTGGTCGATGCGCGTGATGCTCTGATACACGACGCGCCCCGCGCCCAGATTCAAGTGGCCGACTTCGCTGTTACCCTGCTGGCCCGCGGGGAGGCCGACCGCTTCGCCGCCAGCGCCGAGCTCGGTATATGGATAGCCGGCAGCCAGCGCGCGATAGTTCGGCAGCTTCGCGGCCGCGATCGCGTTGCCGCGGACCTCGCCCGAGATGCCGAAGCCGTCGAGCACGCACAGCACGATGGGACCGCGCGGTCGCTCACTCGGCATACGCGCGCAGACCCTCGGCGACGAGCTCGCAAAACGCCTGTGGGTTCAAGCTCGCCGACCCGACGAGGCCGCCATTGATGTTCGACTGCTTGCAGAACGCCGCAGCGTTGTCCGGCTTCATCGAGCCGCCGTAGAGAACCCAGGCGTCATCGAGCCCACCGAGCGCAGAGCGGATGTAACCGACCGTTTCGTCGGCGTTCGCCGGATCGTCGGCAAGCCCGGTTCCGATCGCCCACACGGGTTCGTACGCGACGATCACGTCGCGACGCTGTTCCGGCGTGAGATGGCCCAGCGCGCTCAACGTTTGCGCGGTGACGCGCTCGCGCGTGCGGCCCGACTGCTTTTCGTCCAGCGTCTCGCCCACGCACACGATCGGCGTCACACCCTCGGCGATCAGCGCGCTCGTCTTGAGGGCCACCATCTCATCGGTCTCGCCGAACAGGCGCCGCCGCTCCGAATGGCCGACGATGCAGTAGTCGACCTTCATCGCGCCGAGCATCGCGGCGCTCACTTCGCCGGTGAACGCGCCTTCGGGTTCCCAGTAGCAATCCTGCGCGCCGACCGCGATCAGCGAACCCGCCAGCGCCGACTTCAAGGCCGGCAAGTCCACGAAGGGGGCGACGATCGCGATCGACGCGAGCCTCGCAAAGCGCTTGGCGGGCTCCAGGAGCGCTTCGGCGTACGCGCGCGCTTCGTCCGGCGTCTTGTACATTTTCCAGTTCGCGGCGAAGAGCGGGATGCGGGTCCTCATCCGCGACGGGCGTTCCGCAGCGCCGCGACGCCGGGCAGCTCCTTGCCTTCCAGATATTCGAGCGTCGCGCCGCCGCCGGTCGACACGTGCGTCACCTTGTCGGCGAAGCCGAACTTCTGGACGGCGGCAGCCGAGTCGCCGCCGCCCACCACTGAGAACGCGCCGGAATCCACGATGGCCTGGCCGACGGCCTCAGTGCCGGCCGCGAACGCGTCGCGCTCGAACACGCCCATCGGCCCGTTCCAGATGACGCTTTTCGCGCCCAGGATCACGAGCCGATACTGCTTGGCGGTCTCGATGCCGATGTCGAGGATCATATCGTCCGGTTCGATCTGATCGATCGCGATCTCGCGCGCATCGGCCTCGTCGTCGACCGACTTCGATACCACCGCGTCGACCGGCAGGTGGAGATGGGCTCGGTCTTCGCGATGCGTTGCCGCCTCGAGGATCTGCTTGGCCGGACTCAAATCCTGGTCGCGCAGCGATTTCCCGACGTTGCGCCCCTGCGCGGCGAGCAGCGTGTTGGCCATGCCGCCGCCCAGCACGAGCTGGTCGCAGGTCTCCGCGAGACGCTGGATGACGCCGATCTTGTCGACGACCTTCGCGCCGCCCAGCACGGCGACGAACGGACGTTTCGGATGCTGCATGAGCGCATCGAGGATCTCGAGCTCGGTTGCGAAGAGCGGACCCATGTACGACGGCAAATAGGCCGCGACGCCGGCGGTCGACGCATGCGCGCGGTGGGCCGTGCCGAACGCGTCGTTGACGTAGATATCGCCCAGCGACGCAAGCGCTCGCGCGAACGCGGGGTCGTTGCGCTCTTCTTCGGGATGGAAGCGCAGGTTCTCGAGCAGCACGATGTCGCCGTCGCCCAGCGCGGCGACGCAGGCGTCCGCGGCGGGGCCGACGCAATCCGCGCACGTCTTCACCGGTCGACCCAAGACCGTTGCAAGCTCCGCCGCGACCGGTGCCATGCGAAGCTCGTCGACGATGGTCCCGTCCGGACGCCCGAGATGCGACATCACGATGACTTTCGCGCCGCGCTCGCTCAGGTCCAGCAGCGTGGGCGACGCGGCGCGCAGACGCGTGTCGTCGGCGACCTTGCCGCCGTCCAGCGGAACGTTGAGATCTTCGCGCACCAGCACGCGTTTGCCGGCGACGTCGACGTCGTCGGTGAGCGCCAGCGCGCGGATCTCGGTCTGATCGATCAGGCGGGAACCTTCTCTTTGTCGAGCACGTACGCCGCCACGTCGGCCAGCCGGCACGAGTAGCCCCACTCGTTGTCGTACCACGAGACGACTTTCACGAGCTTGCCGACCACCATCGTCGAAAGCGCGTCCACGATCGATGAGCGCGAATCGCCTTTGTAGTCCATCGAGACCAACGGCTCGTCGCTCACGCCGAGAATGCCTTTCATGCGGTTGCCCGCATACGAGCGGAAGAGCTGGTTCACATCGTCCTTCGTGCCCGGCGCCTTCTGCGTCGCGACGACCAGGTCGACGATGGAGACGGTCGGAGTCGGCACCCGCAGCGAAAAGCCGTCGAGCTTGCCCTTGACCTCAGGGATCACCAGGTGCAGCGCCTTCGCCGCGCCCGTCGACGTCGGGATGATGTTCATCGCCGCGGCGCGCGCGCGCCGCAGGTCCTCGTGCGGAAAATCCAAGATGCGCTGGTCGTTCGTGTAGGAGTGAATCGTCGTCATCGTGCCGCTTTCGATGCCCAGCTCGTCGAGCAGCACTTTGACGATCGGCGCCAGGCAGTTGGTGGTGCACGACGCGTTCGAGATGATGGTATGCGCGGCCGGGTCGTAGCGATCTTCGTTCACGCCCAGCACGATCGTCAGATCGTCGCCCTTGGCCGGGGCGGAGATGATCACGCGGCGTGCGCCGGCGTCGAGGTGGGCCCTGGCCTTTGCGGCGTCCGTGAAAAAACCCGTCGACTCGATGACGACGTCGACGCGCAGGTCTTTCCACGGCAGTTTCGAGGGGTCGCGTTCGGCGAGCAGCGCGACGCTGCGGCCGTCGATGACGAGCGCGCCGTCGGCGAGCTTCACCTCGCCGGGATAGTTGCCGTAGTTCGAGTCGTGCCGAAACAGGTGCGCCATGGTCTTCGCGTCGCCGAGATCGTTGACGGCGACGATCTCGATCTCCGCGTGGCGTTCCATGAGCGCGCGCAGGCACTGGCGGCCGATGCGCCCGAATCCGTTGATTGCAACGCGAGAAGCCACGCCTGACCCTCCCTCCCTATTCTTTCATGATTTCGTGCTTCAGCGGCGGCGTCCCGGTCGAGCGAGGCGTTCGAGCGTGCGCATGCGCGCCGCCATGGCCGCCTTCGTAATGCTGGGGCGCGCCCCTGCGGCAAGTTCGGCGAGACTGTGCGACGGGTGCGCGATTCGCAACCGCGCTGCTTCGCGAAGCGCGGGCGTCAAGGCGGCTAGGCCGAGGCGGTCGGCGACGCGAAGCGCGGCGTCGCGCTGCCGTGCGGCGCAGACGGCGGCCCGCTTGGCATTCGCAAGCTCGCTGTTGACCTTGCGGCGAATGGCGTTCTTCGTGGCGCGGACCGCGAGAACGTCGTCGAGCGTCAACACGGAGCGGCTCGCGCCCATGTGCCCGAGCAGGTCCGCGACGCTTTTCGCACCCTTGACATACCCTAAGGGACGGCCGCGGCGGCGAGCGATTCCGAGGTCGATTCCGAACAACGCCAGCGCATCGCCGAGCGCACGCGCGGCATCGTCGTCCGGACAGAAGAGTTCGAGATGGTAGCCGCGGTGCGGGTCGGCGACCGATCCGCTCGCCAAAAACGCGCCGCGTAGCCATGCACGCCGGCAGCACGCGCGCGCGGGCGGCCGCGCGAGCGCCGAGATCGGGGCGTCGGAAATCACGGCGAGGATTTCTGCGCGCCCCAAACGCGCGTCGACAAATCGCTTCGAGTGCGCGTCCACGCCGGCGTGCCGCGCCGCGCGCAGCGCCGCGCGGGCGATGGAAGCGCGCTCGCTCGACGCGATAACTCGATCGGAGCGTACTCCAAAGCGCCCGAGCGCGCGGCGATTCGAAAACCGCGCGAGCGCGCCGACAAAGCTGGCAGCGCAGCACGCGCGCTCGAGCTCGACGCCGGCGACCTCGTCTTTCGCGTCGCCGGAAAAGCCGCTCACGAGCGGCCCGCCGGCGCGCCGGCGAGCTCGCGCAGATACAACGACTCCAAACGCTGCGCCAGGGCATCGACGGAATAGGGCGCGGCCGCCGCGTAGGCGGCTGCCATTCTTCGCGCGCGCGTCTCCGGCGCGTCGGTCAACAGGCGCGCGAGCGCGCGCGCGAGCGCCGGCGCCGACGCATCGCTCAGGATGCCTGCGTCGCCGCGCACGACTTCGCGCGAGACCGGACAATCAACCGCCGCCACCGGCAAGCCATGCGCCATCGCTTCGACGAGGACGAGCCCCTGCGTTTCGCTCGTCGACGCGAACGCAAACGCATCCGCCGCCCGGTAGTACGCGCCCAGGTCCGGTTGATCCAGCGGCCCGACCAGCTCGACGCAGCCTTCGATGCCGAGCGCCGCCGCACGCTCGCGCAGGGCGCCGCGCAGCGGCCCGTCGCCGGCGATGATCAGGCGAGCGCCGGGCACCTGCTCGCGCGCCAGCGCGAACGCCTCGATCAAGAGCTCCACGTTTTTTTCTTTGCCAAGCCGCCCGGCGAAGAGCGCGATCGGACCAGCGTGCGCGCGGCGGATGTCGTCGGCCGTGCGCCGCGGCGCGCCGCCGAACATGTCGAGGTCGACCCCGGTCGGGATGATCTCGATGGCGGAATCGACGCCGTACGAGCGCAGGATCTCCGCGGTTTCGACGGTCGGCGCGATGACGAAGTCGCAGCGGTTGGAGAATTCTCGCGACAGCCACACCGCCTGTGGCCCGGTGATGCGCTGGTGGACCGGCAGATAGTGCGCGTATTCGGACAGACGCGTGTGATACGTGAACGCAAGCGGAACGTGGCGCCGCTGCGCGAGATACGCGCCCAAGCAGCCCACGAAGAAGACCGAATGAGCGTGAATGACGTCAAAGGGCACGTTGGGCAACGTCGCGAGCAGCCGCGCGGGCAACGGAAACGCCATGCGGAATTGCGGATAGAACGGAAACGGCGCCGATCGAAACCGAAACGTGTCGGGATCGTCGTCCGAAGCGTCGGCGTGGGCGGGTGCGACGACGATGACGCGATGGCCGCGTTTTCGCAAACCGCGCGCCGTCGAGAGCAGTGACGTGACGACGCCGTTCACCTCGGGCGCATACGTGTCGGTGAAAAAACCGACGGTGAGGCTCATCGGGCACGCCCGAGCTGCGCTCGGGAAGCTACGGCGAGCTGCGCTCGCGCGCTACAGATCAACAATCGTATACAAGCTTTCTGGCTTCGTCTTCGGCCCGACGCGTTCGGGCACCGCCTCGACCCGCACGCGAAGGTCGCGACTGGCGAAATGGATGAGCAACTCGTCCCCCTGCTTCACTTGGTGCGACGCCTTCACGGGCCGGCCCGCGAGCTCGATCCTGCCCGCGTCGAGCGCCTCCTTCGCTTCGGTGCGGCGCTTGGCGAGCTTCGCGACCTTAAGAAACTTGTCCAGCCTCATGTTCCTTGGCGCGCTTCCAAAGCACGTCCAGGTCTTCGAGACTCGAATTCGCGAGCGCGGCGGCGCCGCCGCCCGCCATGCGCTCCATCGCCGCGAACCGGCGCCGGAATTTCTCGTTCGCTCGGCGCAGCGCAGCTTCCGCATCGATGCCCAACCGGCGCGCGAGATTGACGATGGTGAAGAGCACGTCGCCGAGTTCGTCGCGGATGTGCTCGCGTTCGCCGCTGGCGGCCGCGGTCTGGAGTTCGCCCACCTCCTCGGAGAGCTTGTCGATGACGCCATTCGTCTTCGGCCAGTCGAACCCGACGGTGGTGGCCTTTTCCTGGATGCGCTGCGACCCGAGCAAGGCCGGCAGGCTCTTGGGCACGCCGTCGAGCAGCGATTCGCGATGTTTGTGCGTGCCTTCTTGCGTCTTGATGAGTTCCCACGACTTCATCTGCTCTTGCGTCGTCGAGATGCTGGCGTCGCCGAAGACGTGCGGGTGGCGGCGGATCATCTTCTCCGACAGCGCGTTGATGACGTCCGCCACCGAGAACCGGCCCTGCTCGGCGGCGATTTGCGAGTGGAACACGATCTGCAGCAGCAGGTCGCCAAGCTCGTCGCACAGCTTCTTGCTCGCGCCCTCGTCGACGGCTTCGACGACTTCGTGCGCTTCTTCGATGAGATACGGCAGCAGCGTCTCGTGCGTCTGCTCGCGATCCCACGGGCAGCACGCGCGCAGCCGCGCCATGATCTCGACCAATTCGTCCCAGGTGTGCGCGATGGAGACCGGCGGCAGGTCGATCAGCGGCGACGCGGCGGCCGCCGACAGCGCCGCGCGCGGCATGCCGACGACCAGCTCGACCGACACGTGCGCGCGTTCGAGCGCGCGCAGCAGGTGCGGCAGGCCGGGGAAATCGAGCATCGGATGGCCGGGGACCCCGAGGGCCGCATCGCCGCGTTCGGCAAAACGCACGGCGGAGCCGATCGCCTCGGGCTTGCCGCGCAGGAGTTCGGCGCCGTCGAACGGCGCCGCCTCGACCGTGACGCCGCGCGTCTGCAGGAACTCGGCGAGCGCTGGGGGCGCGTTGACCAGCGCTACGCGCGCGGCTTTCTCGAGCCGGTCGAGCGCGCCGAGCGTGATGAGGGAGGCGTCGCTCGGACCGAGGCCGACGATCGTCAGCGCGGGCATGAAAAAAAGTTGGGCGCGGGCATCGCCCGCGCCTCTATTGATCGTTGTTTCTTGTGGAGGTCGAGCTTGCTCGACCGGTCGACCAAGGTCGACCGCCACAACCGGCTGATTTATTTCGGCGGGTTCGGCGTCGGGGCGGCCGCCGGGGCGGTGGTCGGGAAGAGGTCCGGATAGAGCGTCGAGTCGATCTTCGCGGACGCGCGCAAGGTGTTCATGAACTGCGGGATGACCTGCTGCTCTTGCACCTGCATCAGCTGATCTCGCACCTTGTCGTGCGCGTTGGCGAGCGTCGCCGTGACGGCAGGCTTGACCTCTTCGACCTGGATGACGTGCCAGCCGAACGGCGTATGCACGGGCTGGCTGACCTGGCCGGGCCGCATCGAGAACGCGACCTCCTCGAACGGCTTGACCATTTGGCCGGGTCCGAAGAATCCGAGCTCGCCGCCTTTGTCTTTGGAGCCCGGATCCATCGAGTATTTCTTGGCGAGATCCGCAAAGTTGGCGCCGCGCGCGAGCTGCTGCTCGATGGACGCCGCTTCGGCCGGCGTCTTGACGAGGATGTGGCGGGCTCGCACTTCCTTCGGCTGGTCGAACTGCGCGTGATTCTTATTGAAATAATCGGCGATCTGCGCGTCGCCCACGGTGATGTTCTGATCGACGGCTTTCTTCACGATGAGCTGCTCGCGGATCACGTTCTTGGCGTCATCCATCGTCAAGCCCTGATTCTTCAAGATCGTGTCGAACTGGCCGGGCGCGAAGCGCGACTCGATCTGGGTGAGCTGCTTGTTGACGTCGTCGTCGTTCACCGTGATGTTGTGCTGCTTGGCGTACTGGAAAACGAGGTCTTGCTGCACCATCTGCTGCAAGGCCTGTCTGCCGCTCTGCGCTTCCAGCCGCGCGTCGAGCTCGCCCTTCGTGATCTTCTGACCGTTGACGGTGGCGACCGGTTGGCTCGCGCCGCAGCCGGCGAGCGCCAGCGCGAACGCGGCCAAAGACGCCGTCAGAGCGAGCGTCGCAAACCTGGAATTCATTCTACCTCCTCGATGGTCTGTTGTATCAGAGCGCCGCAACGATCTCGCGCACGGCCCGCATGGGCTCACTGCCTTCGGCCACGCCATCCGGCAGCTGCGCGATGACCGCGCTGTGGGTGAAACGGAAATTCCCTCGGGTGATGGACTTCAGCGCCGCTAGGGCCTGTTCGGACAAGGAAAACCGTCGCCCGACTTCGAGCGTCAGCCGCCGGCCTTCGAGTGACAGTTTTTGGACTCCTTTGGTGGTTGCGACCACGCGCAAGCGCGCGACGTCGAGCAGCGTCAGCGCTTCGACCGGCAGCGGTCCGAAGCGGTCGCGCAATTCATCGGCGATCGCATCCACGTCGGCGACGGCGCGCGCCGCAGCGAGCCGCTGATACAGCGAGATCCGCTCCTGCGAGCCGCCGACGTAGTCGTCTGGAATGAACGCATCGCGACGGAGGTCGATCGTCGGCGGCGCCTCGGCGACTTCCGCCGGCTCTCCGCTCTGACGCGCGACTGCCTCGTGCAAGATGCGGACGTATTCGTCGAAGCCGACGCTCGCGATGAAGCCGCTCTGATCGCGGCCGAGCAGATTGCCGGCGCCGCGGATCTCGAGATCGCGCATGGCGAGGCGCAGCCCCGACCCGAGATGAGAGAACTCGCGAATCGCGTCGAGCCGAGCGCGCGCCGCTTCCGTCATCGCGCGATGCGGCTGATAGAGGAGATACGCGTACGCTTGATGCGCGCTGCGCCCGACCCGCCCGCGCAACTGATAGAGCTGCGCCAGGCCGAATCGATCGGCGTTGTTCACGACGATGGTGTTGACGTTCGGGATGTCGAGGCCGTTCTCGATGATCGTGGTCGAGACCAGCACGTCGAATTCGCCGTTGACGAAGCCGACCATGAGCTCCTCGAGCTCCGGTCCGGGCATCTGGCCATGCCCGATGCGGATGCGAGCTCGGGGCGCCAGCCGCTGCACCGCGGCGGCGACGCCGTGGATCGTCTCGATGCGATTGTGGACGAAATAGACCTGACCGCCGCGTTCGAGCTCCTGCGAGATGGCGCTGCCGATCAGCGCGTCGCTCGTCGGCGTCACGACCGTTTTGACCGCGATGCGGTTTTCCGGCGGCGTCTGGATGAGCGACAGATCGCGCAGGCCCGCCATCGCCATGTGCAGCGTGCGAGGGATCGGCGTCGCAGATAAGGTGAGCACGTCGACGCTCTTGCGCAGCTCTTTTAGCCGTTCTTTGTGCGCGACGCCGAAGCGCTGCTCTTCGTCCACGATGACGAGCCCCAGGCGCGCGAACGAGACGTCTTTCTGCAACAGGCGGTGCGTGCCGATGATGAGGTCGAGGCTGCCGTCGACCGAGCGTTCCAGCGTCGCGCGTTGTTCGGCTTTCGGACGCAGGCGCGAGAGCAATCCGAGCGTGACCGGGAACGCGGCGAAGCGTTCGGTGAACGTGCGGAAGTGCTGCGCCGCGAGCACCGTGGTCGGCGCGAGCACCGCCACTTGCTTGCGGTCCATGATCGCCTTGAACGCCGCGCGGATCGCCACTTCCGTCTTGCCGTAGCCGACGTCGCCGCACACCAAGCGATCCATCGGTCGCGGTCGCTCCATGTCGCCCTTGATCGCGTCGATGGCGATGCGCTGATCGGGCGTTTCGTCGTACGGAAATGACTCTTCGAGCTCCGCTTGCCACGGAGTGTCCGGAGCGAACGCGTGGCCCTCGGCCGCCTCGCGCGCCGCATAGAGCTTGACGAGCCCCTCCGCAATCTTGTCCACCGCTTCTTTCACGCGCGAGCGCGTGCGCGCCCAATCGGTCCCGCCCATGCGCGATATTCGCGGCGGCGCCGTATCGGCGGCGAGATACTTGCGCACGAGGTGCATCTGGTCGACGGGGACGTAGAGGCGGTCGTTGCCCGCATACAGCAAGACAAGAAAGTCCCGGCCCGCGTCGTTGATGACGAGACGTTCGAGACCGGCGAAGCGCCCGATGCCATGATGCGCGTGCACGAAAAATTCGCCGGCGACGAGATCGGCCTCGCTGGCCGGCACGCTTTCCTTGATGGCCTTGATCTTGTGGCGCCGAGCAGGGTGGCCGAAGAGCTCCGCATCGCAAACGACGGTCAGACGCAATTCTGGAAAGCTGAAGCCTTCATCGATGACGCCGTCGCCGACCATGAGCCGCGCGTCCGGTGCGTCCGGCACCGCGATGCCGTGCTCGGCGAGCACCTCGTGGACGCGCCGGTGCGCGACGGAAATGACGGCGACGAGTTCTCCTTTGGCCGTTCGGCGGCGGACGTCGTCCACGAAGTTCTCGATGCTGCGGCCGTAGGCGGGCGCGAGCTCGCTGGGCGCTGCGATTTCGAGATCCGGCTTTCGGGAAATGCGCTCGGTCGCGATCGCGCCGATGAACGTCGCCACGGGCCGATCGCGGAGTTGCTCCGCGAGCACCGCCAATTGTAGCGGTCGACCAAGGTCAGGTCGACCAAGGTCAGGTCGACCAAGGTCGACCTCTACAAGGTCGGAAGTGTCGGCGTCGGCGGCGGCGACGGTGTGCTCGTCGCGCCGCGCGTCCAACGACCGGTCCACGGCGAAGATCATTTCGGGGTCGTCGACGACGGTGACGGCGTCCGGCGCATACGAAAGGATCGACGCGGCCGCGTCGTCGGCAGTCTCGCGCCACGGCGCGAGGAACGTTGCCTCGAGCCGACCCGTCGAGCGCTGATCGACGAGGCCAAAGGAACGGATGCTCTCGAGCGTGTCGCCAAAGAACTCCAAACGGACCGGCGCATCTGCCGTGGCCGGGAAGAGGTCGATCAAGCCGCCGCGCACGGCGAACTCTCCGACCGAGCTCACGGTCGGCGCGCGCTCGTAACCGAGCTGCACCAGATCGCGCAGCAGCGACTCCCATCCATACTCGCGACCGGCGTTCAGCGTGCGCGCGAGCGCGAGAAACAGCGGCCGCGGCATCACCGGTTGACGAAGCGCGGCGTGCGGCACGATGAAGACGCCCGGCACCTGCCGGGCGAGCGCCGCCATCGTCTCCAGTCGCGCGCTGCGGCCGGATGGATTGGACGCGGCACCCGCTGAGTCGTCGCGCGGGCGAAGCGTCCAAACCGGCGCGCCAGCATCTGCGAGATAGCAGGCGCAGTCGCCGCTCAAGCGATCTGCGGCGTCGACGGTTGCGGTCCACACGATCATCTGTCCCCGAAGCATGCGCCACAATGCAGCCGCCATCGCCGGGCGCGCCGCCGCGTGGGTCTGTGCGAGATCGACCGACAGGGGCTTGGCGAGCGCATCGGCCGCGCGGCGCAGCGCAAAGCTGCGAGCGGCCAAGCTCGTGCAGATGAAGGATCCTACGTCGCGGGCTTCGGCAGCCATCTTGCTCCAAAAATGGCAGTGACCGGATCGCGCGCGACCCGGCCTATTGGGTTTGTAGAGGTCGACCTTGGTCGACCGCCGGGCGGGCTTCGACGACGCAGGGCGCCTCAACCTTGCCGGCCGAACGGGGCCAACAGAGTGGCACATCCGCGAGCGATCGTGATGGTGATCGATTCGGGCGGCGTAGGAGCGGCGCCCGATGCAGCCGCCTACGGTGACGCGCCATCCGTGAACACCATCGCGAACGCGGCCGCCGGCGAAAAACGGCTGGCGCTCCCCACGCTCGAGCGGCTCGGTCTGGGAAGCGTCACCAGCGTGCGCGGCGCGGTGCCGAACGACGCGCCGCTCGCGTCGTGGGGCCGATTGCGCGAGGCGAGCAACGGCAAGGACACGATCACGGGTCACTGGGAGATGATGGGCATCGTCATCCGCAACGCGTTCCCCACGTATCCGCACGGCTTTCCGCCGGACGTCGTCGATCGGTTCGAATCGATCGTCGGACGTCGCGTGCTCGGCAACACGACCGCATCCGGCACGGCGATCATTGAAGAACTGGGCGCCGAACACATGCGCACGGGGCGCCCGATCCTCTATACGTCAGCCGATTCGGTCTTTCAAGTGGCCGCGCACGAAGAGATCGTCGGGGTCGAACGCTTGTGGGACTGGTGCGAGCGAGCGCGCGCGATGCTCGTCGAGCCGAATCGGGTGAACCGCGTCATCGCGCGACCGTTCGTCGGCGTTCCGGGCGCGTTCACGCGCACCGCGAACCGCCGCGACTACGCGGTGCCGCCGCCACAGCCCAGCGTGCTGGACCTCCTGACGCGCGCCGGGATACCGACGTGTGGTCTCGGAAAGATCCAAGACATCTTCTGCTGCCACGGCATCGCCGCGGGGCAGCGGACCGCCGACAACGCGGAAGGCCTTGCGCGCACGATCGAGTGGCTCGAGCGAGGCCCGGGCGGATTTTGTTTCACGAATCTCAACGACTTCGACTCGAAGTACGGTCATCGCCGCGATCCTGAGGGCTACGCTCGGGCGCTCGCGGCGCTGGATCGCGGCCTGCCGGACGTGTTGAATCGCTTGCGCGACGGCGACCGGCTCATCATCACGGCCGACCATGGCTGCGATCCCACCGCGCCCGGCACCGATCACACGCGGGAATACACGCCGCTGCTCGACTACGTCCCCGGGCGAGCCGGCGGGCCGCTCGGCGTGCTCGACTCCTTCGCGCAAGTAGGCAACCGCGTCGTCGCGACGTTCGGACTGGAGCCGCCCGAGCATCCGCTCGAGGTGTGACCGCCGTCCAGTGATTGTGGCGGTCGACCTTGGTCGACCGGTCGAGCAAGCTCGACCTCCACAACGTTTCTCATCTCGCCGCCGCGTCGCGAGCCAGGGTATCCCGCCGCCTCGGGCTAACGCGAGGACGACATGGCGTTTTCACTCCGCGAACGCATGCTGGACGTCCGTGTACTCGCGACCAACGGCTCCGCCGCACGCTGCGAACGGTGGCTCCGCGCCACCCGAGATGTGCCGAAGTCGTGGGTAGTTGTGAAGCGCCTAGCCGATCTCGTGGTGAGCGGGCTCATGCTCGTGATCCTGACGCCCCTCTTTTTCGCCGTGGCCCTCGCGATCAAGCTCACCTCCGATGGGTCGGTCTTGTTCACGCAAACGCGGGTGGGCCGCGGCGGGCGCCTGTTCCGGCTCTACAAGTTCCGCACGATGCTCGACGGAGCGCATCTCCTGCACGACCACGTTGCGCATCTCAACCAGGTCGATGGTCCCGCACTGAAGATCTCAAACGATCCGCGTTTGCACGGCATCGGCGCCTTCCTGCGGCGCACGAGCATCGATGAGCTTCCGCAACTCTGGAACGTTCTGCGCGGCGACATGAGTCTTGTCGGGCCGCGTCCGGCGCTGCCTCGTGAAGTGCACGATTATCAACCTCACTATATGCAGCGGCTCACGGTCACGCCGGGGCTTACGGGCCTTTGGCAAGTGAGCGGGCGGGCGCGAGTGTCGTTCCGGCGCTGGATGGCGATGGACGCGTGGTACGTCCGCCATTGGACGCCGCTGGTGGACGCGGCGATCCTGCTGCGGACGATTCCGGCAGTCGTCCGAGGCGAGGGCGCTTGCTGATCGCTCGGCTCGAGCTGCCGCCCGTCGTCAATCAATCGATCATCCACACGCCGCTTACCATCATCTCCGCCGCGGCGTTCGTCGTCATCGCGGCCGTTGCGCTCGTCGTCGTCCGCTGGCGGCCCGCGTGGGCGCTGGGGCTGCTCGCGTTCTGGACGCCGTTCGCATTCTACCGCGACATCGGTCCCACCACGATCACCGTGGAGAAGGCGCTGCTGGCCGGCGTGGTGGTCGGACTGCTCACGCTGCGCGTGCCGTGGCTGCCGCGATCGCAGCCCTCACGGGTGTTCTTGCTGGCGGGGCTCGCCGTGCTCGCCACCACGCTTCTTTCGGTCGGCCACGCCGCATTTCTCGGTCCAGCCGTCCGCGAAACCCTGAAGATCGCCGAGTATCTCGTGCTCGCGTGGTGCGCCGTGGTGATCGTCGAGCGCCAGCCGCAATCCGCAGCCACGGCCTTCTCTCTCGGAACGGTGGCGGCGTTGCTCGTCGTCGCCCTGTACTCGGCGGAGCAAGCGGCGTTCGGCGGCTCGCCTTCGGGCATCTTCATCCGAAATCAAATCGTGCCGCGCGTGTCCGGACCCCTCGAAGGGCCGAACCAGCTCGGCGGCTATCTTGAAGCGGCCCTGCCCATCGCGTGGCTGGCGCCGTTCCTCGACCAGCGCCTGAATGCGGTCCGATGGATCGCCGTGTTCGCCGGCACGATGGCGCTCGTGATGTCGGAGTCACGCGCCGGTCTGGTGATGGTGATCGTCGGCTTCGTGGCGCTTTGGTTCGTGCGGCGGCCCGCTGCCCGCGTTTCGCTCGCGCCGGTCTGTGTGGGCCTTGCCGCCGGTCTTGGCGTCGTGATCCTTTGGTATGCGTTCGCGACGCACGACGCATTTGCGGCGATGTCGCGATTCGGGCTCTTCGCCTCGGGGAATGCGGCGCCGTCGTATTCCGGCGGAGTCGGGAACCGGCGCGAGCTGTGGTCGGCCGCGATCCACCTCTTCGAGCGCGACGCGATCATCGGCGTGGGCGCGGGGAACTTCGAGCGCATGCTGCCCAGCGTCGGGGTGTACGGCGTGCAAACGCACGCGAACAGCCTGTGGTTGCAGACCCTCGCGGAACAGGGATTGCTCGGGCTGTTCGCCATCTTCACGCTCGCGATCATGGCCCTGCGCGAGACCTACGTCGGCATCGAGCGATCGTGGCTCGCGGCGGCGGCCTTCATCGCCGGCGGCTGCCTGGTCGTCCATCAGTTCGTGGACGATCTGTTCTTTTTCCCCAAGGTCGCGATGCTGTGGTGGCTGCTGATGGGAGCGGCGACGGCGGCGGTCGGCGTGTCGACCGGATCTTCAGCCGACGCTCAGGCGTCCTTATCCGATAAGACGGGCGGGCCGTCGAGCGGCCAAGCGACGCCGACGAACGGGTCGTTCCATTTGAGCAGCCGCTCGTGAGCCGCGTCGTACAGGACGCTCATCTTGTAATGGAAGATCGCGACGTCTGACAGCGCGAGAAAGCCGTGAGCGAATCCCTTCGGCACGTACAATTGGAGATGGTTGTCGCCCGTCAGTTCGAAGCCTTGCCACTGCCCCCGCGTCGGCGAGCCCTCGCGCACGTCGACGATGACGTCGTAGGCCGACCCTTCGAGCACCTGCACCAGCTTCGCCATCCGCACGTCGTAGTGCAGGCCGCGCAGCACGTTCTTTGTCGAGCGCGAGACCGCATCTTGCCGCCACTCGTCGAGAATCCCGAGGTCGGCGTACTTGCGCGTGGAAAACGTCTCCTTGAAGTAGCCGCGCCGATCGACGAACACGTCGGGCAGCAGGAGCTTCGCGTCTGGGAACTTCGTGGGTTTGACCGTCAACATGCGGCGGGGTTCTCGAAAACCCAGCCGCCGCCATTCACGCCGTTGTGCTCGAGCGAAATGCTGTGTTCGAGCGAAGCTCGACGGGGCCGCGATCGAAGATCGCGGCGTGCCACACTTCGGCCGAGCTGCGCTCGTGCCGTCGTCGACCTGCGGTCGAGCACAGCACTGAGCGCCGGAAATGACAGCTCCCGCAGCGAAACTAGAACGAGCAATGTCCTCTGCGCGTCCGAGAACAGCCGCGATTTGCGGCCTCGCAGCGCTCGCTCTGGCAGCCGGACCTGTGCGCGCCGATCAGGCGTCCGCGGCGCCGGCCAGCGATCCGATCGTCGTGAGCGCCAACCGCGTGACCTACTACAGCGACCAGGCGATCGTGCAGGCACGTGGCGACGCGCGAGTGCGCTTGGAAGACGGTACCACGATCGCGGGCGACGCGTTCTCGATGGACCTCGGGCTGCGGCGCTTTCTCGTCGTCGGCCACGTGCGTCTTCACACGTCTGCCGGCGATTTGAACGGAGCGGCGTTCGCGGACTATCTGGAATTCCGGCGCATCTATTTCGTGCCGCTCGATCCTCAGGCCGACCGCTGGACGTTTCTCGCCGGCGATTTCGCGCACCCGAAGAAGGGCCGGGTGATGCCGGACGACGCTTTCTTCCTGCCCGACACGTCGCACGATCGGCCCTATGTGATCGCCAAGAGCGTGGTCATCGATCCGACGACGTACATGCGATTCTGGCCGGCGCGCCTCGTGCTCCTGAACGGCGGCCTGCGCACGCCGCCGCTCGGACCATACGTCGACAACTATTCTTCCAATTACTATTTCGGAGTGAATTCGCTCGCCGGCGCGACCTTCGACGCGCCGTACGATTTCGCGGGTGGCCGCTCGTTCTTGTCGACGCTGCATCTGCGCTACGACCAGCAGCGCGGCACCTATCTCTCCTTCGAGCAGCATTCGGTGTTCGACCGCGGCTACGCCGTGCTCAGCCTGAATCCGGCGACGCGGGCGGCGAAGCAATGGGATCTGCTCGGCTACGAGCGCACGGGGCCGAGCAGCGCGCTGTCGCTGCAGAGTCAGCTATTCACGACGCAGCGCGGATTCTCGACGCCGACTTCATCGAACGGCTTTTGGGATCTGCAGTTCACGCAGGCGCTGCCGCATTCTGGCCTGCGCGCCGACTTCACGCAGGCATACGACAACCTGCTCGGCACTGGCGTCACGCCGAATCATCCCTTCATCGCCGGTCTCACCTGGTCGGGGTTTGACGAACCGTTGCTGGGAACCAGACTGGTCTATCGGCTGGTTTCGGGCATCGCGCGCGATCACGACGTGTTCGGTGTCTCGGGCTCATCGAGTACCGACGTGTGGTCGAAATATCTCGGCGGATCGCTGTACACGCCGGTCTTCCCGGCGCCGTTTCACACGGGATTCGACGCCGCGTTCACGGCGCAGCGCACCTGGCTGACGTTTCCGAACACCGTGAATTCGCAGGTTCTGCAGCTCAGCGACAGCAAGCGCGTGAACGACAAGCTCTACCTCGTGGCCTCCTACCTCATCACGAGCGCGCGGACCGACAACCCGAATTTTACGATCGTCTCGCCGAACCTCACCACCGGGCTCGTGCCGCCGCTATTGTCTCCATCCGGGATGCCGTTCGTGCTGCAGGGGCATGCGGCGGCGACAGGCCGCACGGCGCAGCTGACCGCGTCGTTCGCGCCGAGTGCGAGCTTTCAGCTCAGGCTGACCGGTCAGCATAATGACTACACGCCCGCCGGTCCGTCGGGCACCGCCGCCTTTCCGGACCAGGTGATCGGCGACGCGCGCGTGCGGATCAGTAAGAACCTCTTCCTCGACGTGCAACGCGCGTACAACTTCAGCGCGCGCGGCTTCTCCCCGCAATTCATCTTCCAGGTGTCGGCGCAGTGAACGCGCGCGGCTCCGTCGTCGGGCTGTGCGCGGCGCTGCTGGCCGCGAGCGCGTGCGTTCCGCACGCAGCGAGCGCATTGCCGACGCCGATCCCGCAGCGCTCTCAGACTCCGCCGCCGGATCTGGCGCTGCCCTCGCCAACTCCCGTGCCGCTGCTGGTCAGCGGACAAGTCATCGATTTGGAACGCGGCTACCTGGTGTTCGCCAGCGGCGACGCGTTCCGGCTGTCGAAGGACGCGCGCATCGTGGATTCGGCCACCGGCGCCGCGCCTACGTACGACGTCGTGCCCGGGGTGTATGCCGTCGCCTCGCTCGACCCGATGAGCGCCCAGATCACGCTCGTGCGCACGTCGCTGAGCGCGCTTGCGGTCGGGACTCCCGCGGCGCAGATCCCCAGGCGCTTCGTCGCGATCGCGTCGTCGCCGCAACCCAACCCCGACCTCGCGCCGCCGCAAGGCGTGTACACCAGCCGGCTCTCGAGAAACACGTTGGTCACGTTCACGGTGCAGGTGCCACCGAACACGCCGTTCGCGGACGATGTCTACATGACCACCGACACGAGCGGCTGGAACCCGCAGGCGATCAAGATGCAGCGGGTCGATGGTCTGCATTTCCGCATCGAGCTCAGCTTGGCCGGCGGCACCCGCATCGCGTACCTGTTCACGCGCGGAACCTGGGGGACGGTGGAGCGCGACCGCGCGGGCCTGGAGCGGAGCGCGCGCCGCATCTTCGTGAGCGGAGCCGATCAGCAGCTCGTCGACGCGCAGATCTTTCGCTGGGCCGATCTGCCGTGAGGAGACGCGTGCGCGATTGCATAATCGGCGCATCAACGCATGGCCATACCTGAACCCGCTCGCGTGAGCGCCAAGCCGCGGCGGCTCGGCCGCAGCCTGACGACCTCGACCATCGCGATCATGCTGGCAACGCTCGTCAGCATGGTGCTCGGCTTCGGCCGCGAGGTCGTCAACGCGCGCTATTTCGGCGAACAGTGGGAGCTCGATGCGTTCCTGGTGGCGGCGATCATCCCCACGCTCGTGTTCGGCGTTTTCAACGGCGCGCTGGTCAGCGCGCTCGTGCCGATCTTCAGCGACTATTTCGCCTCGCGCAACGAGGAAGCGGCCTGGCGGCTGTCGAGTACGGTCATCAACGCACTGGTCATCGTGCTCGCGGTCGGCGCCGCGCTCGCGTGGCTCGCCGCGCCCGCCATCACGCGCTTGTTCGCGACGTCGTGGACCGGTCCGGGCACCGACGTTGCCGTTCGCATGACGCGCATCCTGATGCCGACGATCATCGCGACCTCCATCGCCGGCGTCATGCAGGCGCTGCTCAACGCGCAGCATCGTTTCCGCGCGGCGTCGTTGCAGGGCGTCGCCCTCAATGTCTGCACGATCGCGGGGGTGCTGCTGCTATACCGCCGCTACGGCATTTTCGCGCTCGTCTTCGCCACCGCGGCGGGACTAGTCGCGCAGCTGCTGGTACAGCTGCCGAGCTACATCCGGCGCTGCAAGTACCGCTTTGTGATGGACGTCCATCACCCGGGTCTGGGCGCGCTCTATACGATGCTCGGACCGGTCGTCGTCGGCTCCGCGGTCGGTCAGGTCAATCTGCTGTTCGACAAGTTTTTTGCCTCCACGCTGCAACCCGGCAACATCGCGGCCATGCAGTACTCGACCAAGGTGGTCGGGTTTCCGCAGCAGCTGTTCGCGGTCGCGATCGCGACGGTCATCTTCCCGCTCCTGTCCGCGCAGTTCGCCACCCGCGAGCTGGATTCGCTGCGCCACACCGCCTCGACCGGGCTGCGCATGACCGCGCTCATCACGATGCCGGCCGCGCTCGGCTTGATCGTGCTCGCGCAGCCCGTCATCGGCGTGCTCTTCGAGCGCGGCGCGTTCACGCACGGCGACGTCGTGCGCACGGCGGGCGCCATGCAATTCTACGCGGTGGGACTGCTCGGCATCGCCGCGAGCATCGTGCTCACGCGCTGCTTCTTCGCGATGCGCGACTCGCGCACGCCGGTCGCGATCGCGGTCGGGGTCGTGGTCCTCAACGTCGTGGGGTCGGCGCTGCTCGTCAAGCCGTTCGGCGTGAACGGACTGGCGTCGGCGAACTCGTTCGCGTCGATCAGCGAGGCGGTGCTGCTGTACATCATCCTTCGGCGGCGTATCGGCGTGCCGGGCGAATCGATCATGGCATGCATCGGGCGCGTCGGTTTGACGTCGGTCATCATGGCGGCCGCGGCGTTCGTGGTGTACCGGATCTTCTGGCACGACGCGGGAACGCTGCTGCAACATGCGGCGTCGCTCGTCGCCGCCATCGCCGTCGGCGCGGCAGTTTTCCTGATCGTGGGCACGTCGCTGCGGGTGCGCGAACTCGCGCAGCTGCTGGCCATCGGCGCGGATTACATCGGGCGCCGCGCCGCGACGGCAGCCGAGTCGTAAGGCGGCGTTATGGCGGATTTCGCACAAAAAGTGGCGGAGGCGGTCGAGAGCGTCGCGGTGCGCACGAACCTGCGGCCGCGCGCGTGTATCGTGTTGGGTTCCGGATTCGCGGCCGTCACGGCGGCGGTGTCGGTATCGGAGAACATCCCGTACGGAGCGATCCCCCATTTTCCGCGAACGCTCGTCGGCGGTCATCCCGGCCGTCTCGTCCTGGGAGAGTTGCGCGGCGTTCCGGTTGCGGTGTTCGCCGGCCGCGTGCACTACTACGAAGGCTATCCGATGCGCGACGTCGGCTTTTCGATGCATCTCGCGGCCGGACTCGGCGCAAGAGTGGCGATCTTGACGAACGCCGCGGGCGCGGTGAGCTCCAACGTCGCGCCCGGCGACCTGCTGCTCCTGTCCGATCACATCAATCTCACCGGCAGCAATCCGCTGCTCGGCGAGGGGCACGCGCATCCGGCGCGCTTCCTCGACATGCGCGACGTCTACGATCCGGAACTGCGCGCGGTGGCGCACGCCGCTGCGAAAGCCCACGACACGCAACTGCGCGACGGGGTGTACGCGATGACGCCTGGGCCCGTCTTCGAGACCGAAGCGGAAGCGCGCATGCTACGCCTGCTCGGCGCGGATGCGGTCGGCATGTCGACCGTGCCCGAAGCGATCGCGGCGCACGGCCTCGGCATGCGCGTCCTCGGGTTGTCGGCCATCGCCAATGTCGCGGCCGGCCGCGAAACCCCGCCGCTGTCGCACGAGGTCGTGCTTGCCCGCGTCGCCGAAAATGCGCCGCGCGCGCTTGCCGTGATCGAGGGAGTGCTGGAAAGCCTCGCCCGTTGAGCCTCAGCTCCGCTCGAGTGCGCGCGATCGTCGAAGGCAAACGCCGCGGACGCGAGCACGCTCCGGGTGAGATAGAAGCGCTCGTCGCGGCTTTCGCCCGGGACGAGATCGACGACGCCGTGATGGCGGCCTGGCTCATGGCGGTGTGCTTCGCCGGCATGACCCTCGACGAGACCGCGCGCCTCACGCGCGCGATGGCCGAGTCGGGCGAAACGATCGACTGGAGCGGCGAAATGGGCCCGATCGTCGACAAACATTCGACCGGCGGCGTGGGAGACGTGGTGACGCTAGTGGCAGTGCCGCTCGCCGCGGCGCGGGGAGCGAAAATCGCAAAGCTGTCCGGCAGAGCGCTGGGGCACACCGGCGGAACGATCGACAAGCTCGAGTGCATTCCCGGCATGCGCGTAGATCTGCGCGTTCCGGCTTTGAAGGCGCAGGTCAAGCGCGTGGGCTGCGCGATCGCCTCGGCCAGCGCCGCCTTGGCTCCGGCGGACAAAAAGATGTACGCGCTGCGCGATCGCACCGCGACGGTGGCCAGCATCCCGCTGATCGCCGCCTCGATCCTCGCCAAGAAGGTCGCCGGCGGCGCATCCACCATCGTCATCGACGTCAAGGTCGGAAGCGGCGCGTTCATGCGGACGCTCGACGAGGCGAGAACGCTGGCCGAGACGCTCGTCGCGGTCGGGGCCCGCTTAGACCGGCGCGTGCGCGCGCTGCTGACCGACATGGAGGAGCCGCTGGCCGACTCCGTCGGCGATGCGCTCGAACTCGACGAGGCACTGCGGTCGCTCGAAGGGGCCGGCTCGGCACGCGTGCGTCACGTGGCGTCTGCCGTCGCCGGAGACATGTTGGAGCTTGCAGGCATGGATGCCCGAGACATCGCGCGCGCGCTCGATGACGGCAGCGCGCTGTGCGCGTTCGAATCGCTGGTCGCGGCACAGGGCGGCAAGCTCGCGTCCTTCGAGCGCCGGTTCGCGCCGACGAGCTCCATTGCGGCGCCGGGCGATGGCTACGTGCAGCGCGTCGACGCGCTCGCGATCGGCGAATCGGTCGCGGGCGCCAAAGCCGCCCGACCCCGCGAGGCGCGCACAGTCGGCGTGCGCCTGCGCGCCAGGTCCGGCGACCTCGTGAGGCGCGGTCAAGCGCTGCTCGACTGCTACGGCAGTTCGTTCGACGCGGCCGCGCTGCAAGCCGCATTCACGATCGGCGACGACGAACCGCCGGCCCGCCCGCTCATCCTCGGAGCAGTCGAATGATCGCAGAGGTCGACCTTGATCCTAATCTTGTGGAGGTCGAGCTTGCTCGACCGCGCGGCCGTAAACGGCCGCGACTACAGCAACCATGAGGATCGCCGTGATCGGCGCGCGCGGGCAAGTGGGCAGCGAAGTCGTCCGCGCCGCTACGGCCGACGGTCATCAGGCGCTCCAGCTGAATCGCGAGGATTGCGACGTCACCTCCGCGGGTCAGGTGCGGCGCGCGCTCGAGGCCTGCGCGCCGCTCGACGTCGTCGTGAATACGGCGGCATACCATCGCGTCGACGAATGCGAATCGCACCCGGATCGCGCAGTCGGCGTCAACGCGCGCGGAGCGCACCACGTCACGATCGCGGCGCGCGCCGTCGGCGCGAGAACGGTCTACATCAGCACCGACTACGTCTTTGACGGCCGCGCGAAGCAGCCGTACGTCGAAACCGACGCCGTCGCCCCGCTCAACGTCTACGGGGCGAGCAAGGCCGCAGGCGAGGCGATCACCTGCTTCGTGTCGCCGCAGGGCTGCGTCGCGAGGATCGCGGCCGTTTTCGGGCCCGCCGGCAGTTCGGCGAAAGGCGGAAACTTCGTAGAGCGAATGGTCGCGACGGCGCGCGCTGGCCAAGCGCCGCGCGTCATCGACGACATCGTGATGTCGCCGACATCTGCGGCCGACGCAGCGGCGTTGCTCGTGAAGTTGTTGGCGGGTTCGGCCGAACCGGGCGTGTATCACCTCGCCAACTCGGGCCAGTGCTCGTGGCGTGAATTCGCCGACGCGATCTTCGAATTGTGCGATCTGCCCGTGCGCGCCGAGCCGATCCGCGCGGCCGAGTCGCAAGGCCCGGCCCGACCAGCATATTCCGCGCTCTCGAGCGCCGCGCTTGCGACCTACGGTCTGGCCGCACGGCCGTGGAAAGAGGCGCTGGCGGACTATCTGACGTCGCGCGGTTATCGCTCGCAGTCCTAAATCAGATTCCGTCACGATAAACAGGCGCGTGGCCGATTCTTCGGCGGCTCTCGGCATGAACTCGTCGAGTCTTATTAATGCTAAATGGGTAGTAACATTAATAACGAAGACGTTGTTCATGCCAAAAAAACAACGGCGCGACAGCGGAAAGTACGTCCAGCAACCAACCGGCTACAAAGCGTTCATCCCTGCCGGCCTTCCGCTCGACCCGCCGCTAGACCGAGATAACGAGATGTGGCAACTCCTCGAGGGCGCGACACTATCCTTGGGCCGACTGGACGGCACCGCGCAGATTCTGCCCGATCCTGATCTCTTCGAGTATATGTATGTCAGGAAAGAAGCTGTTCTTTCGAGTCAGATCGAGGGAACTCAAGCGTCCCTTGAAGACGTGTTGGAATTCGAAGAAGCGCTGGCGACACCCGACAGCGATATCGAAGAGGTCTTGAATCATGTCGACGCGATGAACTATGGGTTGAGAAGACTGGACAAGCTCCCGGTGTCGCTTCGGCTCATTCGCGAGATCCACCGAAAACTGATGGCTGGTGTGCGTGGGAGCGAGAAGACGCCTGGGGATTTTCGGACGTCTCAAAACTGGGTTGGCGGCAAGGGGTCGACGATTCGAACCGCGGCGTACGTTCCGCCGCCCCCGGCCGATATGCTCGCCGCGCTCGCCAATCTGGAGACGTTCATTCATTCCGAATCCCAGTTGCCGGCCCTGATCAAAGCCGGCTTGGTTCACGCACAATTCGAGACAATTCATCCTTTTCTCGACGGGAACGGTCGTCTCGGGAGACTGCTGATCACATTCTTGCTGTGCGAGTGCGGAGTCATCCGAAGACCACTTCTCTATCTCTCTCATTATTTTAAAGAGAATCAGGCACAGTACTATGACCTGCTTCAAGCAACGCGCGACTTTGGAGAATGGGAGAACTGGATAAAATTCTTCTTGCGTGGAGTCGCCTCTGTTGGCTCGCAAGCTGGTGAAACGGCGCTCAAGATAACCCAGCTGATGGAGCTGCATAGACGACGCGTCATTGAAAGTCGACGCAACTCCACGAGCGCCCAAGCCCTCCTCGAGCACCTGTTTACTCGGCCGATTGTGGACGTGAATTCGGTCGCGCGGGGCACACACTTGTCGTTCCAAAACGCGAATGCTCTGGTTCGACATTTTTGCGAAATTGGTATCTTGGAGGAATTCACCGGTCGCGAGCGCGGCCGTCGCTTCGGATACCGAAGTTACTTGAAGCTCTTGTCGGCCTGAGGCGCGTAGCTGCGGGTTGTATCCGGCGCGAATCCGGCTTCGGACGCGTTCGTGTCGCAGCTCCAGATGGACGGGCCATACCGCTCTTCGAGTTTGGTCATCCACCGGATGTTATAGTAGCGGGCGTCGTCGAGGTCGGCGGGCAAGCGCACCAGCAGGTCCTTGATCGACTCGAGCACCGTGACCGTCGGGGTGAAGCCCACCACATCGGTCAACTTGCGATTCGCGCATCGATAGTCGCGCACGACGGGCGGCAGCGGCGCATCCTCGACGCGCACGTGGTGTCGGCGCAGCGCGTGTGCGTGCGCCACGAGCTCCGCGAGATTGCAGATCTGGAAATTCGCGTGGACGACGTTGAAGATCTGGCCCGCGACGGCCCCAAGCGGGGCTTCGAGGACCCGAAGATGCGCCCGCGCCACGTCGGTCACGTCGACCAGCGGCCGCCACATCGTTCCGCCGCCGTGGAGGAAGAGCGCGCCCGCGACGAGCGCATCTTTCGCGAAGGTATTGACGACGAGATCCAAGCGCAGCCGTGGGCTGAAGCCGTACACGGTGCCTTGCCGCAGGATCGTCGGCGCGAAGTCGGGGCCGCTCTCGCGCAGCAACGCTCGTTCGGCGGCGGCTTTGGCTTGCGAGTACGCGCCGCGCGGAGCGATTGCCGTGGTCTCGTCGTGGAGACCGGGACCGATCCCGTCGTACACCGACGCGCTGGAGCCGAACGAGAAACGCCGGACGCCGCGCCGCTTGCACGCCAGCGCCAGGCGCTCGGTCGCGACGGCGTTCATCTCCCAGTTCGCCTGCGGGTTGTACTCGGCAGTCGGATCGTTCGAGAGTCCGGCGAGGTGCACCACCGCATCGACGCCGTCGAGCGCCGAGGCAGGAACGGCGCGCACGTCCGCCTCGATGAGCTGCACGGCCGGCAGCAGGGGTGCGATCGCATCACGGCCCCAGTAGAAGCGATCCAGCACGCGAACGGCATGGCCCGAACGCACCAGCAGCTCGCAGAGCACGGCGCCGATATAGCCGCTTCCGCCGGTGACCAGGACGTTCATCGCGCTACGGCAGGATCTGGATGCCGAAGCCGCCCCAGGTGCGGCCTTCGAAGTTGAAGTTATACGAGCGGCTGATGTCCAGCGCCAGGGTCCGATTGACGCGAAAGCGCACGTCCGTCGCGAGCAGCCACGGCTGCACGACGATCCCGAACGGTGAATCCGTGTAGCCAAAATCGTGCAGCGCGGAAAGCGTGAGCCCGAAGGCATTCCCGTTGGAATAGAACGCGTTGTAGCTCTGCGTGTTGAGCGTCGTGGACACGCCCGCCGCAACCGTCGGATAATAGTCATGCACCGGTGAAACGATCTCCGACATCGACGTGGTGAGGTGCGGCGTCCAGCGATACTGCAGATTGCCCGCGAAGATCTGCTGGGTTTGCGTGTGCGGCAAGCTGTCGCGCAGCATCCGGTCATCGGCGGAGAAGTTCAACGTCGTGCTCGAGCCGATCTGCAGCGGGCGCGTGGCGGCGTACGCTTCCACCGCGGCGTGATAGACGCGGTTCGGAACGATCGCGTCGGGCGGCAACGGATAAAACGAAAACGATTGCGGCGTATACGTCACGCCGTATTCGCTGCGCAAGTGGAAGACGAGCAAGGAGCCGAGTCCGGTCGCGGCCAGCGGTTCGTCAAAGCTTTGCCAGCCGACCACGCCTGCATATTGCGCGTGGAACTGGTTGGCCGTCAGTTCGACGAACGAGCGATGAACCGCGTCGCGAAGGTCGTAGGTGTTGATGATGCCGAGGCCTTCGATGGCCGACGCGGTCATCGTCTGCGAGGTGTGCTCGTTGACGTTGAGCAGCCAGGTGGCGTTGGCGATCTTGTCCGGCCCGATCACCGGCGCCTCGGAGAGCAGCAGGTACGACTTCTGGCCGTTGACGATGTGTTCGTCCACGCCGACCGCGACTTTGGTGACCGGATTGTACATGAAGTGCAATCCGAGGATCGAGTTGCGCGTGCTGCCGACGTAGACCGGCACGTCTTCACCCGCGCCGGGCACGTTGGTGAGCGCGTAGCCGGGGTCCGAGGAAAACGCGTAGACGTACGAGGGGAAGAAAAACGTTCGCGAGCCAGGCACAAGGACGCGCGCGTCCTGCAGGCGCACGTCGGCGGACAGATGGGCCACCGCGCCGACCGCCACCGCGAAAGGCGCCTCGCCCTCGGTGTCGGGCAGGCGCAGCGGGTCCGCCGGCGCCATTCCAAGGGTCGGAGCGACCGCCGCCGGCGCGCACGGCGCCGGCAGCGGGCACAGGTCGGTGCTCGAGGCGGAGCCGGCGACGCTGACGAGCCGCCCGACGCCGCTTTCGAGATCGTCGCCGAAGGCCGAGCCCGTCACGCAATCCGGCGAGCAGACGGTCACAGCGCCGGCCGCGACATACGAATTCGTGCGCAGGTCGAGCACGACGCGGTTCGCGGACACGTGATGCACGCCGTCGTCGAGATAGGCGCCGCCCAACGCTTCCAGCACGAGATGGCCGGCGTAGAACGCGATATACGGCGCCCGCAGGCTTACCGCTTGATGAAGGGTGACGGCTTCGGCGCGAGACGCGCTGCCGAGCGCCGTTGCGACGACGATCGACGCGGCGAGCATCGCGCGCCGCGCATGCCGCGGTTCACAACTTGTCGAGATAGCGCTTCACCATCTCGCCGAGGCGACGGATGCCCTCGACGACGTTCGCATCGGATGCGTTGCTGAAATTGAGGCGCATGGTGTTGCGCACGTCGCGATTGACCCAAAACGGGGCGCCCGGCACGAATGCCACCTTGGCCTCGGCGCACATGCCGAGCAGCTCCTGGGTGTCGACCGGCTCGGGGACGCGCGCCCACAAGAAGAGGCCGCCGTCGGGCCGCGTCCACGACGAGCCGGCCGGCATGAAGCGCTCGAGGCTTTCCAGCATCAGGTCGCGGCGGCGAGCGTAGACCGGCAGCATCTCGTTGATGTGCGCCTCGACCGCGCCCGGCTGGCGCGCGTACGCGTACACGGCGCGTTGCGTGAAGGTCGAGGTGTGCAGGTCGGCCGCCTGCTTCGCCGGCACGACCCGTTCGTAGACCTCGCGCTCGGGGATAACGAGCCACGCGACGCGCATGCCCGGGGCGATGATCTTGCTCACCGTGCTCATGTAGATGCAGTTCGCGCCGCCCGCCAGCGCCATCAGCGACGGCAGCGGTTCGCCCGAATAGCGCAGCCGGCCGTACGGGTCGTCTTCGAAGATCGGGATGCGGTGTTCCGCGCAGATCTGAACGATGCGCTTGCGGCGATCCAGGCTCAGCGTGACGCCGGTCGGATTCTCGAAATTGGAGACGACGTAGAGCAGTTTCGGTTTGCGCTTCGCTTGGCGCAGCACGCGCTCGAGGTCGTCCGGAATCATCCCGTTGTCGTCGCTCGCGACGTTGAGGAAGGTCGCCTCGTACGCATCCCACGCCTGGATGGCTCCGAGATACGCGGGATTTTCGATGAGCACCGCATCTTCCGGGTCCAGCAGCACCTTGCCGATGAGGTCCAGTCCCTGTTGCGAGCCGCTGATGATCAACACCTGATCCGGCGAACAGTCGACACCCGCCGACGCTCGCAGGTACTCGCAGACCCACTCCCGCAGCGGCGGGAAGCCCTCAGTGACGCTATATTGAAGCGCCGCGGGGCCCTGCGTCGTAAGCACTTCCTGACAGGCGCGCGCGAAGCGTTCGACCGGGAACAGCTCCGGCGCAGGCAAGCCGCCCGCAAAGGAGATGACGTCGGGCATCTCGGTGACTTTGAGGATTTCGCGAATCGCGCTCGCGCGAAGCCGGCCCATGCGCTTGGCGAATCGGAAGACGTGCATGTCGACACCGGACTTCGCGGCAGCCAGCGACATGGTTTGCTCGTTCTCCCTTAAACCTACCTCATTCCCCCGCAAAGCGATGGAACGCGACAACAGCGCGAGTTCCTTCACTGGCTGAGGCAGGCCGGAATCGTAGCGCAACGAGAATGGCTGCGTACCGATGGCACGCTTTGCAGGACAGACGAGCCGAACGGTGCTGTCGTACGGGCTAGCTGCCGCAGGATCCGCGTTGATCCCGCTCTTGTCGATGAGAGCGGGCTACCTTATCAGCGGTGGCGACAATCCGGTTCCTGAATTGCAACCACTTGTTGCCGGATCGCACCTGCTATCCGCGTGGGGCGACCATGCCGGGCTCGGGTTGAACAACGCCTTTGAGCAGCCGTTGCTGTTTCCGTTCATTTTTTTTGACGCGACGCTGGCGGCGCTTGGATGCTCGCCGACGTTTATCAATCACGCGTGGATCGTCGTGCTGTTTGCGGCACAAGGTGCGGGAACGCTCTATCTCTTCGATGGACTCTTCCCTGAACTCAAGCATTCGGCGTTCCGGTTGGCCGCCACGCTCGTCAGCGTCGTGAATCCATACGTGCTCATCAGCTATCACACTCCGTTCTTGTTCTCCATGCTGGCCATCGCGATGACGCCCTGGGTCGTCGGTAGCGGTCTTCGATACCTCCGCGCCGGCGGCGCGCCCACTCTCGCGCTTTTCGCCGTGACAAGTCTGCTTTCTACTGGCGGAGATCACAACTACGGCGTTGTTGCCGTTCAATGGACGCTCTATGCGGTCGTCGTGGCCTTCGGCCTCGCCGCGCGCCGTTTTGCGGCGGTCACCGCGTTGGCCGCCCTCCATGTCGGTATTCACGCGCCGTTGCTCGCGGCGGGTCTGCACGAAGCTGCCGCCGCGCTCCCTGAGATCGCCGAGCGCGCGCTCTCGTATGGGTCGGATACGCTTCGCGTCACCTCGTATTACAGCGCACTGCCCAACGCCGTGCGCTTGGTGGGAGAATATCTTTTTTTCAACGTGGTCGGGCCGACGCCGTACCTTCCGGAAGGTCAGTCCTACGAGCATGCCCCCTTGATCGTCGTCGCATCTTCGATGGCGCCACTGATTGCGTTCGCAATCCCTTTCTTCGCGGCGCCGGCGCTTCGCGGCCGCCTTCGCCTTGTTGCCATCATTGCAATCGGGGCGCTCTTTATGGCAAAAGGAGAATCATGGCCGCTTGGGTCCGCGTTCGCGTGGCTTTTCTACCACTTCGCGCCTTTTCAAGCATTTTGCGATTCCTTCAACAAGTTCGGCTGGGTCGTCATGTACGGGTACGCGCTGCTTTTCGGCGTCGCGATTGCGACGCTTTGCGGCTCGGCGAACGCAACATCGGTAAAACGAGGCATCGCCGCAGTTGCGGTGACCGGCGTGCTCATTGCGGGGTGGCCTATCCTTCGAGGTCATCTGTTTTGGGAGCGCGTGTTCGTGCGTATCCCGCAAAACTACGCTGCGCTTGCTCGCGCGCTGGATTCGCAGCCCGGCGAGGGCGCTCGCATGATCCAACTTCCAATTGCACCGGCCGTGTTCGATACGTATTCATGGGGCTATGTGGGCGCCGGCTTCCTTCCGTATATGATCGGACGACCTTTGGTAACGCGAGCCTACGATTTGATTTCGCCTGGAACGGCGGCACTGGACGACGCTCTTCAATACTATCGAACGACGATAGGAACGCGTGATCTCGCTCGACTGGCCGGCATGTACGGTGTGGGTTACATCGACGCCGACAGCTCAATCGATATCCACTTCTACGGGCCCGGCCTTGCCGCCGACGCGTTGACCGAAGCGCCACCTGGCACCCAGCTCGCCTTCCGCGCCGGCACCGTCCGGCTCTTTCGCATCGATGATTCGCTGGCCAACGATCGCGTTTTTTCGCCGTCAATCGTTTTCAGCGGCCCCGCCGACCTGGTCCAGACAGTGGAAACCTGCCGGCAACTCGCGACCTGCAAGGGTGTGGCCGACATCGCCCCCGCTTCTGTCGCCGATCTGGGGCGTCCGGCGCCGACGTCTCAAGCGGTGCTAGACAAGGAACCGCTCCTCGTGCCCTGGGCTGTGGAGCGGCTACCCCCGGCATCATCCGGACTGCTGACGTTCGTCGATTTTGCCAATGGGTCGACGCTGCTTGAACGGCCGTCCTATGGGCCGTTTTTTGTCGGTATGAAATCTCGGCCGACAATCCTGACGTTCGCGACACAAACGGCCGCCCACCACGGGCGAGCGGATTTTTTAGGAATCTCGCTGCTGGGCGCCGGCCGCGAATCGCCGGCGGTCGTTCTGCAAGGATGCGCCGACGCGAGGCTGGTCCGTAGAGTATTTCGAGCCGCCGGCGTGGAGGGGACGTACTTGCTGGGATTGACGTATCGAAGCAGGCTTGAGCTGAGATTCTGTGTCCTGAGCGAACGCGGCCAGCACGACGTGCTCACGGCGAGCCTGCCCTCGTCGCCCTCTCCGTACACATTCTTGCGCCTCATCCGCCTTCACGGTCCGATCGAGCTCGTCGTCGTCGAGCCAAACGCTCGCGAAAGCCACGCGCAGATCTTGGCCTTGGTCCTGGGGCGCCAGTCGAGGCCGCACCCCTGGCGCCTCTTGGGCGATCAAATTCCATTCTCAGCGACGCCGCCGTACGTGGCGGAACACCGCGGTGATGCCGAGCAGCACGCGGATGAACCGGCACGATTCGTCCGTGCCACCGCCGCAGCGCCGTCCAGTCCGCCCGAGATTCTCGGGTTCTGGGATCGTGACGTTCCTGATGGCGCGGCGCCGAGTCGAGTCTGGGCTCGGTTCGGACACCTAGTCCCCGGCGCCGACTACGATGCCGATTTTTTCTATCGATGGCAGGGCATCAGTTCACTCAAATGTTACGCCGTCGACGATGCAGGCTATCCGATTTCCTCGGTCGATTTCGGGCCCGGTCCCAACGTCCAGGCGGCGCATCTCCTGCTCCACGTGCCCGAAAACAGCAGCGGCTTTGTGCTGACATTGTTCGTCGATACCGTGGGCGAGAAATCGGATGAGGTCTACGCGTCTCCTCCCGTACTTCGGCTACATCGCCGATTTCCGGTGCGGGTGATCTTCGCTCGGGTGCGCACTCCCAAGGCGATTCATGCCACGAAGCTCGGTTCGGACCAATACGCCGTCGACGTTCAAGACGCACCTCGCGATTATCTGGTGGTTTTAAACGATGCCTACGACCCCGATTGGAGCTTGGCTGGGCCTCGAGGCGTTTCGGCAGTGCATATCGTCGCAAATCATTTTATGAATGGATGGATCGTCCGCGGAGCGGGGACGTATCGGCTTGCACTGCGGTTTCGCGGCGGTTTCGCCCTCCAAATCGGTACGGTGATCGGCCTGCTCTTATCGGTCCTGGGACTCATGGCGGCGATCTTCGAGCAGCGCGCGGCTCACGCGCGTCGCTCGGCTGTGACCTCGATGACCTGACCCTTGGTTGAGCGGTGAAAAAGCTCATCGAATGCGCGCAAGGCGTGCATCGCGGCAAATGCCAGCCGGCGAAGCACACGCGGTCGAGCCGGCGGAACATCGCGGGCGAAGCCGCCCCCGCACGTTGCGCGAAGTAACTCGGGGGCGACCTGCTGCAAGAGCCGGGTTTTGACGCGCGGGTTGAATGCGACCCATCGATAGTACACATACGCTCCGACGAACAAGTCGTAGTTCACCTTGAGTATTTGCAGCCCACAGGGCGAAAACAGCTGCACAAGATCGGCGTGCGAGAAATGCCTCAGATGGCCCTCGAGCGCGTCGATCTGACGCTGGAGACCGTGAAACGGTTTCCAGGTGCAATCGTAGCCATTTGGCGTTGCGAGCCAGAGCTTGCCGCCGGGTCTTAGCACCCGCGCGAACTCATGCGCCACCGCCGCGGGATCCGGCACATGCTCCAATACCTGATTGCAAAAAATGGCGTCAAATGACGACGGGGGATACGGCAGCGGCAGAGGGCCGTAGTCGAATCGCGCGACGTGGGACAAATCGGACCAGCACCGATGATAGACGATGTCGAACCCGCACGCATCGATGCCCGGAACCTGGCTCTTCATCCGGCGCAGAAAGTAGCCATCGGCGCACCCGAAGTCAAGGAGACGGTCGCCGGGTTGAAGCTGAAGCGCCGCCAGTGCATGCCGCACGACTCCATCGTTTTCCGGGTTGTCCGATGTGGGAAATTTCTGCGCGGCGCGCTGTGCGTAATACTCCGCGAAGTTCATGTCGAGATGGCACCCGTTTTGCCGCCCGGTTTCGATCAGCCTGCGGTGCAGTCCAGGATCGCGCGCGGGTGCTTGCGTCGCCGCCCCATCTCCGCGAGAAGGCTGCGCGGGGCGGCGCGTTAAATGACCAACGCGATGAGCTCGGCGCTATCTGGCGCATGCGCGAAGCCCCTCCCAATTCCCATAAACGGTCACCGGTACGCGGCTTCGATCGTCATCCCCGTCTATAACGAAGAAGCGATCCTCGAACAGCTGATGTCGGAGCTGCACGATACATTCGCCGGAATGCCGTGCGCGATAGAATTCTTGATCTGCGAAAATGGGAGCAACGACGGGACCGGAGCGATCGCGGGGAATCTTTCCGCCAACCACCAGCACGTGCGCTCGATCTCGCTCGGGCAACCCCGGTACGGTGCCGCGATTCGCATGGGCATCATGCAGGCCGACGCGGATATCGTCGTGATCTTCAATGCGGATCTCTGGGACGCGCAATTCTTCGAACGAGCGGTCGAACTGCTGGCCGACGGCGTCGACCTCGTTGTGGGCTCGAAGCGGCTGCCGGAATCGTTGGATGAGCGGCCGCGGATCCGCCGTACGATCACTGCATGGTTCAACGGTCTGCTGCGCTTTGCGTTCGGCTATTCCGGAACGGACACGCACGGCATCAAGGCGGTTCGGCGCTCGAGAATCGTGCCGATCCTGGAACGCTGCGTGACGCAGCGCGAAGTGTTCGACACGGAGTTCGTGCTGCGCGCCCAGCGTGCCGGGCTGGTCATTCGAGAGTTGCCGATCCACGTGGCGGATAGGCGCGCGGCACGACTGTCGCTGCTCAAGCGCGCTCCCGCGACCCTATTCGACCTCGTAAGGATTTGGCGGACCCTGTAGCCTCCGGCGTTTTTTGAACGTCGTCATCGTCTCACCGTATCCCGCGCGGGGAGCTCCCGATCTAACCGGTGCTGGAGATTCGGCGCTCAATTGGTACACGCGTCGGTTAGCCCATGCGCTCACCGCCGTGGGTGTCAGCGTCGATGTGGTGGCGCCGCGCTACTGGCCGGCCGACGTGGCGTGGCGCGATGGGGCGGTCGCCGTTCATCCGAGCTACCGACGCGGCGATCCGCGGGCGCCGCGCTCGATCGTGCGCAGCATCGAGTCGCTTGATGCGCGAACGGTGCACGTTCAACACGAGTTGTTCGCCTTTGGAGGCTTGCGAAGCGCCTTCGCGCTGCCCAGGGCGCTGCGCGGGCTGCGCGCTTCACGTCGCAAGGTCGTCACCACAATTCACGGCGTCATCCCGCTCGAGCGCATCACGGCCGAGTTTTGCCGCGCCAATCGCATTCCGGCCCCCGCGCCGATCGTTCGAACCGTGTGGAGGCACTTGCTGCGTCAGGTCGCGTTAGCGAGCGACGCCGTGCACGTCCACGAGTTCGAGCTCGCGGACTTGCTGCGCAAGCAATACGGCGTCCACGACCGCCCGATCCACGTGATTCCGATCGGCAGCGGCCCCCACGCGAAGGGGCCGGAACGGGCCCGAGCGCGCGGGTTCATACGCGTTCCCGCGGACGCAGAGGTCGTGCTGTTTTTTGGCTACATGTCGACGTACAAGGGCGTGGCCGAATTTCTTGAAGCCATGGCGTCCGCTCTCCCGCAGCGGCCGCGCCTCCACGTGGTGTTGGCGGGTGACGTGCCGGCGCGACTGAAAGGTTGGTTAGATCTTCCCGCCATGATCGCGCGCTGCGGGGAGCACCGCGATCGCATCCACGCACTGGGATTTATTCCAACCGAGGATGTGGAAATGGTCTTCGCCGCCGCCGATGCGCTCGTGCTGCCGTACACGATCGTCATGGCGGCAAGCGGCGCGATGTCGCACGCGATCGCGCACGGGGTGCCGGTGCTGATGTCCGATAGGTTCAAAAGCGCATACCCAACCGCCCCGGGCCTTTTCCAACCGGACGCGTCGTCCATCGCGCGAGCTGTATGCGATTTCTTTGAACGACCGGCGCTGCGCGCGCAATCGATGGAATTCTTCCGCGCCCTCGGTACAGGTCGTTCATGGAACTCGGTCGCGGAAAAGATAGCGTCGCTGTACGAGGCGCTGTGAGAATCTTGGTCGTCGCCCCTGAGTGGCCTCCGAACGTCGTCGGCGGCGGTGGTCTGGTCTTCGAAACGATCGCAAAGTATTTGGCGACGAGCGGCCACGGGGTGACGGTCATGCACGGCGATCATACCAACTCAAACCCGCTCTCGGCGCCGCAGATCTTCACATCGGGGGATTTGGAATTCATCCGAGTGCCGTTGATCCCGACGCCTCGGAGGCTTGCATGGCTCAAGACCGCCATGCCGCCCACTCCGCCGGCGGCGCATGCCGTCGGAAAGATCCTGCGGCGGATGCGGTGGGACGTCGCGCATTTGCACGGCGTGGGTTTCCCGTTGACCGACGGAGTTGCCCGGCGGCTGCACCGCGTGGGAATACCGTATGTCTTTACGGTTCACGGCATTCCACATTCACCGCTTCATCGCGGCCGCGTCGCCGCTGGAGCGCTGCGCGCGTATCTGCGCCATTCAACGGAAGCCACGCTGCGTCACGCCGCTCGCATCTCCGCGGTGTCCAGCCCATTGTTGCGCGACCCGCTGCTGCCCATTTCGCGCGGCATCGTGATCCCGAACGGCATCGCGAACGCCGAAGCCGTCGACGACGTCGATCATCGTATCCCGCGGTCGCCGGCCCAGATCGTATCGATCGCCCGGCTATCGAGGAATAAAGGGCTTGACCTCGCCATCGCAGCGGTACGCGAACTCGCTCGCAGAGGCATCTCAGTGCGATATGACCTCTACGGCGCAGATGGCGGCGATGAAGCAGAACTGCGACGCTTGGCGAGCGCGATCCGTATGCCGCATGCTGTGCGATTCCGCGGATCGTTTGCGCCCGCCGAACGGTCGAAGATTTTCGCTTCTTCGGACGCGCTGATCGTGCCGTCTCGCGTCGAGGCATTCGGCTTAGTCGCTCTCGAAGCATTGGCCGCAGGCGTTCCCGTCGTATCGACGCGAGTCGGCGGGTTGGCGGATTTCCTCGATGACGAGAACTCGATCGGCGTACAACCGGACGGCGCTTCGCTTGCCGAGGGCATCGCAAAGGTTCTCGAACCCGCGGTGCGCTCGCGGATCATCGGAGGCGGTCGAATGACGGCGTTGCGCTACCGGTGGAGCGCTATCTTGCCTCGGTATGAGTCACTGCTTCGAGACGTCGCGCTTTCGGCCTGAATCCCGCGGCCAATGGTCACGAACGTCGCGGTCTTGCGACGATGATTGACGCGACCAAGAGCGCCCATGTGACAGCAAGTGACAGAAGCCCGACCGCAGCGTAGGCCGCGAATGGCTCATACCGGATGCGAACCTGCATCGGCGCTGCGGAGCGCGGAATGTACCAGCCCGTCGCATATCCGTCAGCCATAACCGGGGCATCGAGCATCGCAGAGTCGACGGTTGCCATCCAATAGGGAGACCAACGCTCGCGCAGGACGATTATCCCGGCAGGGTGCGGGGGGAGTTCGAAGGCGTAGAGACCAGAGAAGCGGTTGGCCCGAACCGGAACGTCTCGTTCAATGGACACTCCTTGCGATTGCGGCGCCAATCGCGAAGCGATGCTCAAAGCGACCAGTTGTCCGCGGCGCCCACGAATCTCGTGCAGGCCTGCCCGCAGAGATACCCAACGCCAATGCGGCTCTCTGATGCGAAGCCGGTCCATCACGGCGCCTAGGGGTGCATACACCAAGAGAGGCGTTTTTTCGCCGCACAGGAACCGATATGGCCCGCCCGAGAGAGTGAAAATCACGGGTTCGTGCGGGTCGGCAAGGGCAGGATCGAGTTCAGCCCAGCGATCAGCCGGTATCCAATCGGCGTGCGGATTGTCGGATTGCGCCGCAGCGCCCAGAGCCACCGTCCGCAGTTCGTCGGAACAGCGTACGTATGGCACTCCATCCCTCATTTGGCTGCGCAGCGCAGGTTCGCAGGGGATGGGTCCGGTTGCGAACGCGACTGGCTGGGTCGGTGTGTAGTCCACCGAAAAGTCTTGGCTTGGACGAACGCGTTCGGGAACGGGATATGCCGCGCGTGTGAGTCGCGTGCTGACGACGCCGTTTCGCACTATCGTCTCGCCGACTTGAAGGCGTTGTGCAAGGCCTGGCGGCAAGCGACCTGTGTGATCTCCAAGTGAGATGGCATAGGCGAGGAACCCGACGGCGTCATACGCTTGGGCGCTGGGGTGCCGTCCGAAGGTGTTGGAAAACGGATCGGCTCCTCCCGGCGTACCCTGCGGTCCGAGCGGCACGGTCGCCGGCAACCACATCACACGGTCGGCCCCGAGCCGGTTCGCGACGTGATGGATTTCCGCGCGCCATGGCGATCCGGTGGAAAACGGGATGAGCGACGCCGGTCCATGTGAAGCCGACGGATAGACGAGCGCTCCCGCGACTGTGCACGAGAGGATGATCGCGAGCAGCGCAGTTGCGCGATTGACTGCCGACAGTCGAATGAGCGCGTCGCACATGATGGCTGCCCCGCCTGCAGCGACGAGCGGCACGAACGCGAGAAGATCATACAGCTCGCGAAAGAGAGCGGCGCCGGAAACATGCGCTGTGAGCCAGTCGACTGGATCGGCGAGCGGGCCGCGCAGCCCAGCAGCGAGCAAGCCAAAACCTAAGGCACAAACGGCGAGCCGACGCGAAAGCCCCGAGACGAACAGCGTCGCCGCCACGAAAACGGGTGCGAGATACCGCCACGCCACGACTGACAGCGGCGGGGCTGCCGTATCGTAGTAGTGGGCGAAATAGTAGGTGCCGTCGAGCACCCGAAGCAGCGGCACACTTTCGTCCCTGACCCACGTCGGCAGCTGAATCTCCGTTGCGAGTCCGCCGCTTCGATACGCGAGCAATCCGGAGAGAACGTCGGGCGACCATGCGCAGAGCGCAATGCCCCACGTCGCCAAGACCCATCGCATACCCACGCGCCGCCACGCCAGCACTGGCAGCACGGCAAGGAACATGAGCGCGGGTTGATGCTGAGCGAATAGGCCGATGGCGAGGAACGCCGCGATCGGCCACGCTCGAGGGCCGCACGTCGCAATCGCATCGAATGCAACCACGGCGAATGGAAGAAGCGCGAGGTCGATGATAAAGCCTAGGTGGCCGGAGACCAGTTTGGTGGCAAGAAAGGGCGCACTAGAATACGCAATGCCAGCGATGACGCGAGCAAAATCGGACCTGACGAGGAAGATGCGAGCGGCAGCGATGTCCGCGCCGATCGCGCCAAGGAGAAAGCTGCAGACGAGAACGAGTCGAAGCGAAATGGCCGGTGAAATCGAAGCGGCAAGGTGGTACAAGAGCAAAGGCCATGCAAACCCCGGCAGCGGTTGCGCGCCGCCCAGGTTTTCGCCGCTCAATGGAGCGATGGAATCGACGAGCACGGCCGAGGCTTGTTCGCGAAAGCATGCGTAACCCCAATCGTGCAGGCCGAACGGACAAGCTAAAGGCTGCACCAGGAACGGCAGAAGCGCGAGTAGCGCGAGAGCCGCGTATATGGAGAATCGAAGACCGGCGGACAAACGGTGAAGGTGCGATGTCACGACAGATTCTCGTGTTAGCGACGAGCGCTGCTCAGCGCGCGGGCGTTTCTCCGGTGTCGATCGGGTGGCTCAATGTTCCTACGCATCGCCTGTCAACGCCGGTGCCGCCCACCGAATGAAGGCCGTCAATCGCCGCAGAACTGCCGGAGTTATGAGCGACACCTTGCGAAACCTGTTGGATGCCGTTCGATACGGCGCGATGTCGGTGGAGGAGGCTCTCTCACATCTGGCGGCATCCTCGCCGAGCGCGGACGCCTTGGATTTCGCCACGCTCGATCACTTGCGCGGCGAGCGGACGGGCTTCGGCGAGGTGATCTACTGTCCAGGGAAGACCGACGACCAGATCGCGTCGATCGCGGCGCGGCTTGCGCGCGCGAGCGGCATTGTGCTTGCAACGCGCGCCACGGAATCCGCATTCGCCGCCGTGCGCGCGCAGATCGCGGACGCTCGCTTCGATCGCGAGGCGCGCGTGATCGTGGTCGAGCGCGTGCCGCTGCCGCGCGTCGGATCGGTGGCCGTCGTCTCGGCCGGCACGGCCGATCGCCCGGTCGCCAGCGAGGCTTCGGCGTGCCTGGACGTCATGGGCAATGCGGTCGGGCGCATCGACGACGTCGGCGTCGCCGGCTTGCACCGCGTGCTGGGTCACGTCGGGGCGCTACGCTCTGCGCGCGCGGTCGTCGTCATCGCCGGCATGGATGGCGCATTGCCGTCGGTCGTGGCGGGGCTGACCGACAAGCCCGTCGTCGCGGTGCCGACCAGCGTTGGATACGGCGCTTCATTCGGCGGTCTCGCCGCGCTGCTGACGATGCTGAACGCCTGCGCTCCCGGCATCGCGGTAGTGAACATCGACAACGGCTACGGGGCAGCGTGCGTCGCGTCGCGGATCAATCATGTCGGACAATGACGACGTGCGACCGATCATAAACGGTCGGCTAAAGCCGACCGCTCCAAGTAGAAATCCCACATGAACATCGCCTACTTCGATTGCTTCGCCGGCGCGAGCGGCAACATGATCCTCGGCGCGTTCGTCGACGCCGGACTGCCACTCGAATCGCTCGAGCGGGAGCTGCGAAAACTGCCGGTGTCCGGTTGGACGATGCGCGCCGAAGCGGTGACCAAGCGGGGCATCGGCGCCACCTATATCGACGTGCAGGTGCCGGGGGAGGATCACGATCATTCGTCGCTGCGCTCCTCGCGGTCGGCTAAAGCCGACCGCTCCAAGTTGAGGGCGGCCGACCGCTCCAAGTCGAAGAGCGGCGACCGGCACAAGGCACATCGCAAGCTGGCCGATATCCTCGACATCCTGCGGGCCGCGAGATTTGCGCCCGACGTCGAAAAGACGGCGCGCGCGATGTACGTCCGGCTCGGCGAAGCGGAGGCGCGCGTCCACCGAATGCCGGTCGAGGACATCGCGTTCCATGAAGTCGGCCAGATCGATGCGATCGTCGACATCGCAGGCGCCGCGCTCGCGCTGCATCTCCTTGGCATCGATGAGGTCTATTGCTCGCCGCTGCCGAGCGGTGGCGGCTCGATTCACAGCGCGCACGGCAGATTGCCGTCGCCACCGCCCGCCGTCGTCGAGCTGCTGCGCGACAAGCCGACGTACCGAGTGGAGGTGGACGGCGAGCTGGTCACGCCGACCGGTGCCGCGATCTTGTCGACCATCGCGAACTTCGACGTGGGTCCGCCGACGATCGTGCGCCGCGTCGGGTACGGGGCGGGCAGGTCGGACTTTCCGTTCGCCAACGTTTTGCGCGTGTCCATCGGCGAACGCTCTGCAGCTGGCGCCTATGACGGAAGCTCGGCAGAAAGCGTCGCGCAGCTCGAGACCAACATCGACGACATGAACCCGCAGCTGTTCGATCACGTCGTCGAGCGCATGTACGCCGAAGGAGCGCTCGACGTGTGGATGCAGCCGGCGCACATGAAGAAGGGCCGCCTCGGCACCATCGTGTCGGCGCTCGCGCCGCACGAGCGCGTGAACGCTCTGGCCGCGGTGCTTCTGGCGGAGACGACGACCATCGGCGTGCGGCGCTGGACCGCGCAGCGCGTCACCCTGCGGCGGTCGATCGAGTCCGTGGACACGAGCCTCGGCCCGGTGCGCGTGAAGGTCGTCGAAGCGCCGAGCGGGGCGCGCGCCCGGCCGGAATACGACGATTGCAAAGCCATCGCGCGGGCGCGCGGCATCGCGCTCGCAGACGTCATGCGCGCCGTCGAACGCGAGGTCGATGCATGGCTGACGCGGCGCGGCTGACCGGGGTCGCGGCGATCGACGAATCGCGTTTGCGCGCAAGCGTGCGCGAGCTGGGCAGCGCGGTGATCGCGTACTCCGGCGGGGTCGATAGCGCGACCTTGCTCGCGGTCGCCGCCGGCGAGCTCGGCGAGCGCGTGCTCGCGGTGACGGGCCGCTCGCCATCGCTCGCTTCCGGTGAAGCGCAGTCCGCGCTCCGCGTCGCGCGCGCCATCGGCGCAAAACACGAATTCATCGCCACGAACGAGTTCGACAATCCGAACTACGTGTCCAACCCCGCGAATCGCTGTTACTATTGCAAGGACGAGCTCTACGGCCGCCTGACGCGTTTGGCTCTCGAGCGCGGCTTCGCGCACGTCGCCGACGGGTGCAACGCCGACGACGGCACGTTCGGCCTCGACATGCGCCCAGGTCGCTCGGCCGCGAAGCGCCACGGGGTTCGCAGCCCGTTGGCCGAGACCGGATTCACGAAGGCGGCAGTTCGCGATCTCGCGAGGCGGCTCGGCCTGCGCGTGTGGGATAAACCCGCGACCCCCTGCCTCTCGTCACGGATTCCGCACGGCGCGCGCGTCGAGCCGGACGTCCTGCGGCGCATCGATCTCGCTGAGCGCTATCTGCGGGCGCGCGGGTTTCGCGAAGTGCGCGTCCGCCACTTCGGCGCCGCCGCGCGCATCGAGGTGCCGCTCGATGACGTTGCGCGGTTGGCAACCGCACAAAACGCGGTGACGCGCGCTCTGCGCGCGATCGGTTATGAGCGCGTGGAGATCGACCCGCGCGGCTATCGGATGGGGAGCCTCAACGATACGAGTTTGTAGCGCTCGAGCGAAGCTCGGTGATGGCAACCTGCGGTCACGCGCTACACAAGACGCGACCCGCGGTCGCGCGCTACAACGACGTTTTGGCTAGAAAACTTCGACCGATGAGGCGCCGCTGGACGTAAAGGTCGATTTGATCTTCTCGAGCGTGTCCGGCTGCGCGAGGTAGCCCGCGAGCCATTTCCCGTCATCGACGAGGTTCGCATAGGTGTCTGACTTACCGTCAGGGATGCCGAGGTCGGACAGATAGTCGCCGAGCTGGGTAAAGCCAAGCGTTTGTGATAACGAAGTGGTCATCCCGGGCACGCCCGTGCCAGTTTCGTAGTCGCCGGGTTCGTTCACGAGCGAACTTCGTTCCACGTCGCCGAGATAGACGTAATCCGCGTTGGCCGCGGCGAGTTCCGTAGGGATCTCCTCGTTGCCCACCACGCGCAGCTTCTCGGTGTCGACGCCGCCGCTGCTCAGATTTTGCGCGAGCGTCAAGATCGAGCGGTGATTGTCGAAGACTCCGACGACGAACGTACCCACGGTCGTTCCCTTCTGTCCGGCCTCAGTGCACATCGCTCGGGCGGCAGTCGAACCCGCCGCTCGCGAGGGCCATCATGGTTCCGCAGGAGCGCGAAAGCGCCCTCTCGCGTTGGTTTGCGCCCAACTCGCCAGGTCATCGCGACTGGGCGTGGCAAAAGCAGATTCTCCATGGGCGCATTCGATGACCAGGTGGAATCCGCCATAGCCGTGCAGGCCGTGGCCGTGCCGTCCGCGCGAGGGGATTTCGCTCTGCGATCCTTCGCGGGCGATGCGGGGCTCGTGCTCGGCGGCGCGCTCGTCGCGAATGCCTTCAATTACCTCTATCACTTCACGCTCTCTCGCCGGCTTGGTCCAGACGGGTATGGCACGCTCACCACGATACTGGCGATCGGCGCGATCGTCGGCGTCGTGGGATCGTCCGTCTCGGTCGTGGCGATGCAAGAGAGCGCTCGGCTCTGGGCGCAACACCTGGACGCGCGAATCGTTCAATTCGTGCGGCGCGGGGCGCTCTCGGCGCTCGCGCTCGCCGCAGCCGTCGGGCTGCTCATCTTGATCGTGGCGGTACCGTTGTCGGGCTACGTGCACATCGTCGCGCCCGCGCTGTGGGTCGCACTCGCGCTGTACATCGTCTCCGGGGTTTTCGGCGCGGCGATCCGCGGGGCGGCGCAAGGCGCGCATCGCTTCGCGCTGTTCTCGACCTCGTTCGCCGCCGAATCCCTCGTGAAGTTGATCGTCGGCGTCGGACTCGTCGCTGCCGGCTTCGCCGTGCTCGGCGCGGTGAGCGCGCTCGTCGTCGGTTCGGTTGTCGGCGTCATCATCGTGCTCGCCCCGATGCTGGCCGGGCGGACGACGAACGGCGCTCACGATCGCGGTCATCTCGAGCTGGCGGGAGAATCCGCAAAGGTGTTCGCCGCGTCGATCGCGACGACGGGTCTGCTTTTCGTCGACATGATCTTTGCGAAGCACCATCTTTCCGGCGTGGCCGCAGGTTTCTACGGAGCCGCGGGCACGATCGCGCGGACGATCCCATTCGGGGCTGGCTTTGTCGGCACGGTGTTCATGCCCAAAGCCGCCGCGGCCGACCACGTGAACCGGCAGGCGCGCAAAAAGATCTTAGCCGCGGCGCTGGGGTTGGTGCTGTGCATCGTGCTCGCCGGCGCCGGCCTGATGACGCTCTTCCCGCGACAAATCCTGACCCTCGCGTTTGGCGCTCTATTCGTTGGGGCGGCGCCGCTGCTCCGACTGTACGCGGCAGACGGCTCGTTGCTCGCCATCGCGGGCTTTGCGACCGCCTACCTCATCGCGACGCGCGACTACGCGATCACGACCGCTTTGGTGGCGGCGGTTCTCGTCGAGAGCGCCGTGATGGCCGCCTTTGGGAACGACGGAACGCGTCTGCTCGTCACCGCGATTTCCGTCAACGCCGCGCTGCTGCCGATCTTGGGCTGGTTCGTCGCGCGCTCGTTGCGACGGTAATTAACAATTTATCGCAGGCGAGCTGCCCCCCGGTTGCCGAAGCCAGCGCATAGTTCCAAATTTCCGCTCGTCACCAAGGAACACACGGCGATGTTCGATTCCGTGCGCGGTCTGTCGGCGCGCCACGTCTTCTATCGGAAGCTCAATCGCGAGCTTCCGACCGTCGTGCGCGCCGAAGGCGTCTACCTCTACGACAGCGACGGCAAGCGGTATCTCGACGCGTGCGGCGGCGCGATGGTGGCGTGCATCGGACACGGCGTGGCCGAAGTGGCGGATGCGATCGGCGAGCAGGCCCGCCGCGTCGCATACGTCAACGGCACCGCCTTCACGAACCTGCCCGCCGAACGGCTGGCGGATGTCTTAGCCAAAAGAGCGCCGCCCGGCATCGATAAGGCCTACTTCCTCTCGAGCGGCTCCGAGGCAGTCGAAGCGGCGCTCAAGCTCGCGCGGCAATATCACGTGGAACGCGGCGAATCGTCGCGCCGCTTCGTGATCGCATTGAATCCGGGCTACCACGGCAATACGCTCCTCGCGCTGTCCGCCTCGGCACGATCTCATTACCGCGCGGTGTTCTCGCCATGGTTGCTCGATGTGCGCATGATCGACGCTCCCTACCCGTATCGAGCCGACGAAACGGCGGCATCCATGTCCGGTCAAGCGCTGCAGGCAGCGATCCGGGAGCTCGGCGCCGAAAATGTCGCGGCGTTCATCGCGGAGCCGGTCGGTGGTTCGTCGACCGGCGCTTCGGTGGCGCCGGCCGGGTATTTCGCTGCGGTGCGAGAGATCTGCGACCGCAGCGGCGTGCTCTTCATCGCCGACGAGATCCTCAGCGGATCGGGTCGCACCGGGACGTTTTTCGCGCTCGAACACTTCCGCGACGCGACGGGCGGACCCGTCGTGCCCGACATCATCACGCTCGGCAAATCGCTCAACGGCGGATATGCGCCGCTGTCGGCGCTGCTGGCGCGTTCGTCAATCGTCGAAACGCTCGCGTCCGGCCCGCATGGCGGGCTCATGCACGCCCAAACCTATTCGCACAATCCGCTGGCATGCGCAGCCGCGCTCGCCGTGCAGAAGTTCGTCGAAAAGCACGAGCTCGTTCGGCGCGCGAGCGCGATGGGCGACGTTTTGCAGCGGCGCCTCGCATCGCTCGCGCGTGACGGAGATGGCGCCGACATCGTCGGCGACGTGCGCGGGCTCGGCATGCTCGCCGCGATCGAACTCGTCGCCGACCGGCGCACGAAGCAGCCGTTCGAGCGCAGCCTCAACGTCGCCGAGCGTCTCGTCGCGAGCGCGCACGCCCGTGGGCTGGTCCTGTGGCCGAACGTGGGCCACGCCGATGGCCGAAATGGCGATCTCGTCATGATCGCGCCCCCGTACACCATCGCGAACGAACAAATCGAAGAACTTGTCGACTTGCTGCGAGCAGCGCTGGCAGATACCGCCCATGCCGTGCTCGAGCCAAGCTCGACGACTAATGCTGTGCTCGAGCGAAGCTCGACGACCATCGCGACCGCAGGTCGCGACAAAAGGAACACGACATGAGCACGCAAGCACCCCCCAAGCAGAAGATCACCTATTCCGCCGTCGGCGGCAACATGGATGAGATCCACGCTGCGTTCGACGCCGCCCTGGCGAACGTTCGCGCGAAACTCGGCGCGACGCATCAGCCGTTCATCGACGGAAGGTTCGTCGCGGGCGAGGGCGCGGCGAGCGAATCGCGCTCGCCCATCGACCGCGACGTTCTCGTCGGCCGCTTCGAATCGGCAAGCCACGCGCAAGTGGACGCGGCCGTCGTTGCCGCGAAAACGGCGCACCCCGAGTGGGGCAAGAAGCCCTGGCAAGAGCGGGTCGCCCGTTTGCGCCGCGCCGCCGAACTCATCCGCGAGCGGCGCTACGAGCTCGCCGCGGTCATGAGCATCGAGGTTGGCAAGAACCGCTTCGAGTCGTTGGGCGACGCCGAAGAATCGGCGGATCTCATGGACTATTACGCCGACCAGGTTGAGCAGACGAATGGCTTCGCGCGCCCGATGGGCCAGCTCTCGCCGAACGAGCGCACGCAAGACGTGCTGCGACCCTATGGCGTCTTCGCCGTCATCTCGCCCTTCAATTTCCCGCTCGCGCTGGCGAGCGGGATGACGAGCGCCGCGCTGCTCGCCGGCAACACCGTCGTGTTCAAACCATCGATGCTGGCGGCGCTCACCGGCGCGAAGCTGCTCGACATCTACCGCGACGCCGGGCTACCCGCCGGCGTGTTCAACTTGCTCTTCGGCGGCGGCGAAGCGGTGGGCGATCGACTGCTGCGCCACCGCGACGTGGACGGCGTCGCGTTCACCGGCTCGCACGAAGTCGGCATGCGGATTCTCCGCGAAATCGGCGCGTCCGGACGCTACGCGAAACCGGTGCTGGGCGAGCTCGGGGGAAAAAACGCCGCGATCGTGACAGCCAGCGCCGATCTCGACATGGCTGCCGAAGGCGTCATGAAGTCCGCCTTCGGCTTGCAAGGACAGAAATGCAGCGCGTGCTCGCGCGCGTACGTCGACGAGCGCGTGGCGGACAAATTCCTCGAGCTGCTGCTGCACAAAACCGAAGCCATCGCCATCGGCGATCCGACGCAACGCGACGTCTATCTCGGGCCGGTCATCAACGAGCAGGCCGTGCGCGCGTTTCGCCAAGCTTGCGCGCAGGCGCGGGCAGACGGAGCGGTGCTGGTCGGCGGCGAGCAGCTCAGTCACGCTCCGTTCGAGAAAGGCTTCTACGTCGAGCCGACGATCGCGAAACTGCCGCTCGACCACGAGCTCTTCCGGCGCGAGCTGTTCTTGCCGCTGCTGGCCGTCGGCGTGGTGAAATCGTTCGACCAGGCGCTGTCGGAATCGAACAAATCCGACCTCGGCCTCACGGGCGGGTTGTTCTCCGCCGACGAGCGCGAGATCGAGCGCTTCTTCGCGGAGATGGAAGCCGGAGTGCTGTACGTCAACCGCCGGTCCGGCGCCACCACCGGTGCGTGGCCGGGCGTCCAATCCTTCTGCGGCTGGAAGGGATCGGGAGTCACCGGCAAAGGCGGTTGCGGTCCGTACTACGTGGCCCAGTTCATGCGCGAGCAGAGCCATACGAGGATGCTGTGAGAGACAACGACAGGTTGGCGAAAAATTACCCGAAGGTGGTCGTTCCGCCGCCGGGACCGAAGGCGAAGGCGATCATCGAGCGGGATCGCGAGTTTCTCTCGCCTTCCTATATAAAGGAATATCCGCTCGTGGTCGAGCGGGGCAGCGGAGCGATGATCGAGGACGTCGACGGCAACCGCTACCTCGACTTCATGGCCGGCATCGCGGTCACATCGACGGGGCACAGCCATCCCAAGGTGGTCGCGGCCATCGAAGAGACGGCGCGAAAGTTCTTGCACATCTGCGCGACCGACTTCCACTACCCGCAGTTCACGCAGCTGGCCGAGCGGCTGGCCCGCCTCGTGCCCGGCCCAGGCAAAAAGCGGGTCTTCCTCACCAACTCCGGGACCGAAGCGGTCGAGGGTGCGATGAAGCTGGCCCGCCAGCACACCAAGCGCCAGAATTTCATCGCCTTCGAAGGCGCCTTTCACGGGCGTACCTACGGATCCATCACGCTCAACGCCAGCAAGGTCAAGTATCGGCGTGGATTCGGCCCGCTTTTGCCGGGCGTCTATCATCTACCCTATTCGAATCCGTATCGACAGGAGGTTGACTGGCGCGCCGCAGCCGAGTCGCTCTTCCACCACCGGCTGGCGCGGGATGAAGTCGCCGCCGTCATCATGGAGCCGGTTCAAGGCGAGGGCGGCTACGTGGTGCCCGAGCCGGAGTTCATCCGCTACTGGCGCGACTTCTGCGACGCGAATGGCGCGCTGCTCGTCTTCGACGAGATCCAGTCAGGCATCGGCCGCACCGGCAAGATGTTCGCTGCCGAACATTTCGGCGTGGCGCCGGACGTGACGCTGGTCGCGAAGGGCATCGCGTCGGGCATGCCCATCGGCGCGATCGTGGCGCGAGACGACGTCATGACCTGGGAGCGCGGCAGCCACGGCAGCACCTACGGCGGCAACCCGGTCTGCTGCGCGGCGGCGCTGGCGACGCTCGATCTCGTCGAAAACGGGCTCATGCAGAACGCCGCCCGCATGGGCGCGCTCGTCACGGACGGACTACGCGAGCTCGCCGCCGACCATGACGTCATCGGTGACGTGCGCGGCCTCGGCCTGATGATCGGCGTCGAGTTCGTGAAGGACCGCAAAACCAAAGAGGCATTTCCGGAGATGATCGAGCCGCTCGAGCTCGCCGCGTTCAAGCGCGGACTCTTGCTGCTTGGTGCGGGCCGCAGCTCGATCCGCATCGCACCGCCGCTGGTCATCGACGCCGAAGACGTCGACCATGGCTTGCGGATCCTCGACGAATCGCTGGCGGAGCTCAAGGTCCGGGCTTGAGGCCACAAGACAAACAACGATCGAAGCTCATGTCCATGCGCGAGGCGGTCTCGCGCTTCGTCCACGACGGCGATGTCGTCGTCATCGAGGGCTTCACCCACCTCATCTGTTTTGCGGCAGCGCACGAGATCATTCGGCAGAAGCGCCGCGACCTTACGCTGTGCCGGCTGACGCCTGATCTGATTTTCGACCAGCTCATCGCCGCCGGCTGCGCCCGCAAGCTCGTGTTCTCGTGGGCGGGCAATCCCGGCGTGGGCAGCTTGCATGCGCTGCGTCGCGCAGTCGAAAAGGGCGAACCCGCGCCCCTCGAGCTCGAAGAATACTCGCACTTCGGAATGGTGGCGCGCCTGAGCGCCGGCGCCGCCAACTTGCCGTTTTGGCCGTTGCGGGATTATCGCGGCAGCGACTTGCCGGCGGTGAATCCGCGCATCCGTTCGGTCGCGTGCCCGTATACGGGCGAGGAGCTCGCCACCGTGCCCGCGCTGCGGCCGGACGTGACGATCGTCCACGCGCAGCGAGCGGATGAATACGGCGACGCGCAGATCTGGGGGCTGTACGGGGTGCAAAAAGAAGCGGCGTTCGCAGCCGAGCGCGTGATCGTCGTGGTCGAGGAGATCGTTCCGGAAGCCGCCGTGCGCGCCGACCCGAATCGCACCGTGTTCCCGGGTTTTATCGTCGACGCAGTCGTACACGAACCGTGGGGCGCGCATCCATCGTACGCGCAGGGCTATTACGACCGCGACAACGACTTCTACGTTGGCTGGGAAGCGATCTCGAAAGAGTCCGCCAGCCTGCAAGCGTGGCTCAACGCGTTCGTCTACGGGGTGCGCGACCGCAAGGAATATATGGAGAAGCTGGGCGACGCCGTGCGCGATCGGCTGACGGCAAAGCCGCGCATGGCGCCGGGCGTGAACTATGGCTTCTAGCCGGCCGGCCAAGCTCGAGCGCGACAACCACACGTCGCAAGAGCAGATGGTCGCCGCGGCGGCCCACGAACTGCGCGACGGCGAAGTCGTGTTCGTCGGGATCGGGCTGCCGAATTTGGCGTGTAATCTCGCGCGCGCCACCCACGCGCCCGGTCTCGTCTTGATCTACGAGTCCGGCGCCGTCGGCGCGGTGCCCGAGCGCCTGCCCGTCTCCATCGGAGATCCCTCGCTCGTCACGGACTCGCTCGCGGTGGCTTCGATGGCAGAGGTGTTCCAGTCGTATCTGCAAGGCGGCCGCATCCAAGTCGGGTTTCTCGGCGGCGCGCAGATCGATCGCTATGCAAACATCAACTCGACGGTCATCGGGGCGTACGCCAAGCCCAAGGTTCGGCTGCCGGGCAGCGGCGGAGCGTGCGAAATCGCGATCCATGCCGACCGGGTGATCGTCGTCGCGCCCCTGTCGCCGCGCGCTTTTCCCGAAACCGTCGATTTCATCACCTCCCCGGGCCACAAGAACAAGTATGGAACGCGCGCGCAACTTGGTTTGCCCGGGAAGGGTCCGGTGCGCATCGTCACAGACGTCGGCGTGCTCGAGCCGGTGCCGGGCGACGGGGAACTCGAACTCGTCGGCGTATACGACGGCGTGGATCCGGAAGCGGTGAAAGGCAAAGTGGGATGGCCGCTGCGGGTTCGCGCGGCGATCGAGACGCTGCCCGTGCCGACGGCCGAAGAACTTCGCCTGATGCGCGACGTGCTCGACCCCGACAATTTGTACCTCGTCAAGCAATAGTGGAGCGGTCGGCTTTAGCCGACCGAAAGAAGGTGCCAATGATGCCTCGTCTCGCCGCTGCCGCGCTCGCCGCATCGCTCGCCTCGAGTTCGTTCGCCGCCGCCCCCGCTTCGGCGGCGGCGCTGCCGGCCTTCACCGGCATCACCTGGAGCTACACGCCGAGCAGCCTCGCCTCGACATGCGATGCGGTCATCGCGGAGACGAAAACGCGCATGGCGCCCATCCTGGCACGCGTCGCCGCAACGCCGGCGGACAACATGGCGAAACTCGTGCAGATCGAGACGGTCCAGGCCGATCTCAGCGACGGGACGATCGCGCAGCAGCTCCTGCAGTTCGTGTCGACGGACAAGCGCCTGCGCGACGCTTCGACCGCCTGCAACCAAAAGGCCAGCAACTACGGCGTCGAGGTCTCCGCAAATCCGACGGTCTTCGCGATCGCAGAAAGCGCGATGAAGGATGCGTCCGCCGCGCAAGATTCGATCAAGCTCGCGGAGATCTACGTCGAGAACGGCCGCACGAGCGGCGCCGGTCTGCCGGCCTCGCAGCGCGCGGCCGCGATCAAGATGTTCGACAAGCTCAACGACCTGGAGCGCGATTTCGGGCTGGCGCTCTCGAACGACGCGACCACCGTTTCGGTGAGCCAGGCTGAAGCGCAGGGCCTGCCCGCAACGCTGCTCGCGACCTCGAAGAGGGCCGCGTCGGGATACGTCGTCGCGGTGAACGAGAGCACGATCGAACCATTCCTGCAAAACGAGCGCAGCGGCGCTGCGCGCAAGCGCTTCTACGTCGCGTACTATCTGCGCGGCGGTCACGCCAACGTCACGCGCCTCGAACAAGCGGTTGCGTTGCGCGAGAAGCTCGCGCGCCGTATCGGCTTCAAGACCTGGGCGGCGTACAAGCTGAGCACGCAGATGGCCCAGGATCCGGCTCGCGTCATCAATTTCCTCACCACGATCGATGCGAAGCTCTTGCTGAAAGCCCACGAAGAGGTGGCCGAACTTGCCGCGCTCAAGCGCGCGAGCGGCGATCCGACGCCGTTCGCCCGCTGGGATACGGCGTACTACGAAAACTTGCTCGAGAAGACCAAGTACGCCGTCGACGATAACGTCGTGCGCCAGTACTTCCCGGTCGATCACGTCATCGCGAGCATCTTCAAGATCTACGAAACGCTGCTGTCCGTGCAGTTCCAGGAGATCAAACCCGCCGACGCATGGGCGCCGGGCGTGCGCGAGTACGCCATCGTCGACGACGCCACGCGCAAGCCCATCGGCTGGCTCTACTTCGACCTCTATCCGCGGCCCGGCAAATACGACCACTTCGCAAATTTCTCGCTCCGGGGCGGACGCGCGCTGCCTGACGGCTCGTATCAAAAGCCGGTGACCTCCATCATCGGCAACTGGCCGCTGCCGGCACCCGGCAAGCCGGCGCTGCTCAGCCACGACGACGTCGTCACGTTTTTCCATGAATTCGGACACGCGATGCACAGCACGCTCTCGATCGCGCCCTACGAGACCCTGTACGGAACGAACGTGCGCCGCGATTTCGTCGAAGCGCCATCGCAAATGCTCGAGAACTGGATGTGGCAGCCTTCTATTCTGCAGCTGGTATCCGCCAACGTGCGGACGGGCAAACCATTGCCGCTCGATTTGATCAAGCGCATGGTCGCGCTCAAGCACGTCTTCGACGGGCTGGATTGGACGGGGCAAGCGTTCTACGCGCTCTACGATATGTCGTTGCACACCGCGCACGGCCCGGTCGACGCCACGGCGCTCTGGAGCCGCCTCGAACCGCAAGACACGGCGCTGCCGATGGTCCCGGGCACGCTGCCCGAGGCCAGTTTCGGCCACCTCATGGGCGGCTACGATGCCGGCTACTATGGCTATCTCTGGTCGAAGGTGTACGCGCAAGACATGTTCACCGTTTTCCAACGGTATGGGTTGCTGAGTCCGGTGGCGGGAGCGCGCTACCGTAAAGACATCCTGCAGCCGGGCGCCAGCGTGGAGCCTGACGTGCTCGTGCGCAACTTCTTAGGCCGCCCGCTGAATTACGACGCGTTTTACAACGACATCGGCATCACGCCGACCAAATAATGCTGCGTTCGACCGGAGGTCGGCGCAGGAAAAAAGGCCGAGCTTCGCTCGGCCCTCGTCGTCGAGCTGCGCTCGAGCACAGCACTAGCGCTGCGCTCGAGCACAGCAGTCGTGTTTATTGAACGGCTGGCGGACCGGAGACCGGCGGGTACGGAACGGGCGCCGGCGCCACCGGGATCGGCGCGCCGAGGGTGGGCCGAAGCCGCATGAACGAGACAAGCGCCGCGCCGATCGCGATGCAGCCGATGAGGCTCATTGCTGGAATCGAGAACCACAGCGGCCAGGGACCCGTGATGACGAGCAGCACGATCAATCCGATGAGCACGGCGATGATCGGCCGTGCTTCGGACGAACGGGCCAATGCCAGGAACCGCTGGCCGATGAAGAGCGCCACCGCCGCTTTTCCGACGTAGTAGGCCAGTAGATACGCGATGAACACCACGGGGATGAGCGGAATCCCGAGCACCGAAATCGCGAAGATCACGACGACGACCGTCAAGACGATCGGCGAGATCACGCCCAGAAGTACCGTCAGCAGCGGCTGCTGATGCAGCTGCTCGAGCGAATGGTCGGTTCGAACCGGGAAGAGCACGAATGCGAAAAACGCGAGCAGTGCGTCGACCAGCACAAACACGGCCCAGCCGCCGGGCCAGCTCGTTTCGGATTCCGGCGCCGAGGGCGCGATCGGTCCCGGCGTCTCCATGGGCATCGGCGTTTCCATCGGCTGCGGCGAAAGTTTGGGCAAACCCCGCGGCGCTCGATGCGGCCGGACGCGCGATTCGTTGATCACCGAGCCGCCGATCGAAACCGTATCGCCGTCGACCTCGCCCTCGGGCGCGATGTGGAGATCGCCGCCGAAGACGACCGCATCGCCGTGCGCGTGTCCGTGGATGGTGGCGTCGCCGCCGAAGTCGATGACCGAGCCGACGTCTTCGCCGGCCGGCACGTTGACGTCGTTGCCGAACGTCACGATGTCGTTGTAGCCGCCCGTCTTGGCCAGCGCGGGCGCCGCGAACAGGCTCAACGACAGCGCCGCGACGACGATGCAGAACCAGCTCTTCACAGGCGTGCCCCCAGAAGCGACGCGCCGAAGCGCGAGATGAATTTCCAGCCCACCGCGGCGAGCGCCCCCAGGACGACGAGCTCGATCCCTACGCCCAGCGCTGCGACGGTGAAGAGGTGGAAGTGCTCGGCAAGCCGGTAGAGCGCAAGCGACGCGACGCCGAGCTTGCCCACGAAGGAGCCGGCGCCGACGACGATGCCTCTCCAGGAGACCGCGCGCGTGATGAGCGCAAGGGCGAGCAGCGCCCACCCGGCGGCGAGATACCCGCCGACCCACCATAGCTGCCGTGCCAGCGCGCGCTTCGGGGCGGGTAGCGCGGCGACGCGCGCCATGATGAGGTTCGTGAAATCGGCGCGCGGTTCGATCTCGCCCATACGCGAGAGGCGCGCCTCGGCGAAGCGCATGCGCTCCGCAAGCGCGCTGCACCGCGCGCAACCGGCGAGATGACCCGCCACCGCGACTTTGGTTCCGTTGCTCAGGTCGCCGTCCAGATACGCGGCGAGAAGATTCTTACAGGCAGAGCACTTCACGGCGCTCCTCCGTTCCATTGATCGTGGCCGGCGCGCGGGCGCGCTGGCCGTAGTTCGCGACTGCCGATTCTCGCTCGGTCATCGTCTGGGCGAGGGCGTACTTTCCACGATGGATCAAGGTTTTGACGTTGCCGAGCGATTCACGCATCGCGCCGGCGATCTCTTGATATTCCATGTGCCTGAAGAACCGCAGCACAAGTGCGGTGCGCATCTTCTCGGGGATCGAGGCCAGCGCATCGCGCACGGCGCGGTCCTGATCGCGCGCCAGCAGCGCGGCCTCCGGTGCCGCCTCGCGGCTTGTCTCGGCCACGCGCTGTTCGAGCGTTTCGTCCTCGTACAAGTCGAGGGTCGGGGGCCGGCGGCGTTCCTTGCCGAGATGCGTGCGCGCGGCGTTGCGCGCTATCTGATACAACCACGTCGAAAATTTTGCCAATCGCGGATCGAAGGTTCCAAGATGGGCGTACGCCCGCATGAAGGTCTCCTGTGCCAAATCGTTCGCGTCTTCCGCGGACCGCACGCTCGCATGGATGAAATTCACAATACCTCGTTTGTGCCGCTCGACGAGCGGCGCAAAAGCGGCAGAGTCTCCGCTCATGACGAGACCGACCAATGCCTCGTCAGACACCTGCGCGCGAATCGCTGCTCCCTCCGACCGGAGAATATACCGGATCCACGGGCAAAGGTTTCGAGCCGCGACGGACTTCGTCCCGGAATCAACGAAGGTCCGGCCCCATGCAGGATGCCGATTCGCGCGCCGCGAGAGCCGGAAAACCCGTGTCTGCTTCCGCCTCGGTGCTGGCCTCGCTCATGGAGCCGGCCGCGGCGAATCCGATGGGAAACATCCACGGCGGGCACATCATGAAGCTCGTCGACCAAGCGGCCGCCACGGCGGCCATCCGCCACGCCGAGCGCATCTGCGTGACCGCCAGCATCGATCGCTTGGATTTCGTCAACGCGGTCCACATCGGCGACCTGCTCACGTTGAAATCCGCGGTGAATTATACGCACCGGACTTCGATGGAAGTGGGCGTGCGGGTGGAGACCGAGCGGCTCGTCAGCGGCGAGCGCATGCAGGTCGCATCCGCTCTGCTCACCTTCGTCGCGCTCGATGCGGCGGGCAAGCCGACCCCCGTTCCCGCCGTCATCCCGCAATCCGACGTCGAAAAGCTGCGCTACCGCCAAGCCGAATTGCGCTACGCGCAGCGCCGCGAGCTGCGCGCGAAAGAGAGCGCGATGCGAGAGGCGCACGAAGCGGATTGACCCGACCGCTCGCTCGGTATGCGCTCCTCGCCCTCGGCATCGCCGGCCTCTCCGCGGCCGGCGTCTTTTATAAGCTCAGCGCCGCTCCGGTGGTGGCGATCGTCGCGTACCGCATGCTCATCGCCTCGCTCCTCACCGCACCCCTGGCGCTGGCACGCGGCGCGATCGCGCCGCGTCAAGGTCGCGCCCCGTTCGGCCGGTCCGATCTCGCGGTCTCGGCCGCTGCCGGCGCGTTCTTCGCGATCGACATCCTGCTGTGGGCGTCGAGCCTGCGCTTCACGTCAGTGGCCAGCGCCTCGCTGTTCGTCAGCACCGACCCGATCTTCGTGGCGGTCTTCGCGTGGCTGCTGTTCCGCGAGCGACCGACGGGGGTGCTGGTCGCGGGTATCGGCGTCGGCATCGCCGGCATGGTGGTCGTGGCGGGAAATGATTTTCGCGTCGCCGGCCACGCGGCCATCGGCGACGGCATCGCGCTGCTCGCGTCGCTGTTGGAGAGCGGCTACCTGCTGGTCGGCCGTCACGTCCGGCAGCGGGTCGATGCGCTGCGCTATACGTTGGTCCTCTACACGTCGTGCACGCTCGTCCTCTGGCTCATCGTTTTGGCGACGCGCTCGCCGGCGACGCTGCAGCCGCACGACCTGCTCATCGCCCTCGCCCTCGCCGTGGTGGCGACGCTGCTCGGCCACACCATCGTCTCGCAATCACTGGGCCATCTGCCGGCCGCCGTGGTCGCGGCATCGTTTCTCGCACAGCCGATGCTCGCCGCGTTGTTCGCGCTCTGGTTCATCCGGCAGCCGATTCCCCTGGCGACGGTGGTCGGCGGGCTCATCGCGCTGGCGGGCATCGGCATCGTCGCATACGCGAACGAGCGCCGCGGACTCGATACCTCGACGCAAGCGGTGTAGAGGTCGACCTTGGTCGACCTCAAGAATCAGCGCGCATGGCTACACGCGCCCTCATCACCGGCATCACCGGTCAAGACGGCTCGTATCTGGCGGAATTTCTGCTGGAGAAGGGCTACGAAGTCTTCGGATTGACGCGCCGATCCAGCACGAATTCGTTCGATCGCATCGCGCACATCATCGACCGCATCTCGCTGATCTCGGGCGATTTACTCGACGGTCACTCGTTGGAAACGGCCGTGCGCGAAGCTCAGCCGGATGAGGTCTACAACCTGGCCGCGCAAAGCTTCGTGCCGACTTCGTGGACGCAACCCGTGCTGACCGCGGAATTCACCGCCGTCGGCGTCACGCGCATGCTCGAGGCCATCCGCACCATTAAGCCCGACGCGAGATTCTACCAGGCCTCCAGCAGCGAGATGTTCGGCAAGGTGGTGGAGTCGCCGCAGCGCGAGTCCACCCCGTTTTACCCGCGCAGTCCCTACGGCGTCGCAAAAGTCTACGGCCACTGGATCACGATCAACTACCGCGAGTCGTACAAACTTTTTGCTTGTTCGGGCATATGTTTTAACCACGAGGGAAGTCGTCGCGGTTTGGAGTTCGTCACGCGCAAAGTGACGGACGCCGCCGCTCGCATCAAACTGGGCATGGCGAGCGAGCTGCGCCTCGGCAACCTCGACGCGCGCCGCGACTGGGGCTACGCTCCGGACTTCGTGCGCGCGATGTGGCTGATGCTCCAGCAAAGCGAGCCGGACGATTATGTGGTCGCCACCGGCAAGACGCGCACGGTGCAGGACCTCGTGGACGCTGCCTTCTCGCACGTCGGGCTCGATTGGAAAAAGCACGTTGTCGTCGATCCCAAGCTCATCCGCCCTGCAGAGGTCGACGTGCTGGTCGGCGATGCCACGAAAGCCCGCAGCAAACTCGGCTGGCAGCCGACGGTCACGTTTGAAGACATGATCGCGGAAATGGCGGACGCGGATATCGCGCGCATCAAAAAAGACAATCGCTGATGCGCGCCCTCGTCACCGGGGCAGACGGATTCGTCGGCCAGTGGTTGCTTCGCGCCTTGCTCGATGCCGGCGACGAGGTGACGGGCACGATCCGGGAAGCGTCGCCCGCACTCACCACGCTCGACGAGAGCTCCGCGCAGCGCGTGCGCTGGGTGCGGGCGGACCTCGCCGACCAAGCCGCGCTCGAACGGGCCCTCGCCGACGCCGACGCGGAAGCCGTCTACCATTTGGCCGCGCAGCCGTCGGTCGCGGCGAGCTTCGAAAAACCCGCCGAGACTTTCGACGCCAACGTCATGGGCACGCTGCATCTGCTCGAGGCGTGTCGCAAGCGCGCGCCGGGCTCGAAGTTCCTCTTCGTCGGCTCGTCGGAAGTGTACGGCGCCCCGGCCGGGGCCGAGCCGATCCGCGAGGACGCGCCGCTTTTGCCCCAGAGCCCGTACGCATCCAGCAAAGCGGCAGCCGAAGCCATCGCGCTGCAGTACGCGCGCTCGCAGTGGCTGTCCGTCGTAGCTACGCGCTCGTTCAACCACACCGGGCCAGGCCAAAGCGGCGCATTCGCCGTCACGAGCTTCGCCAAGCAGATCGCCGAGGTGAAAGCAGGACGGCGCCCGCCGAAGCTCGCGGTCGGTAACTTGTCCCCGCGGCGCGACTACACGGATGTGCGCGACGTGGTCGCGGCGTACCGGCTGCTCGTCGAGCGCGGCGAGACGGCACGCCCGTACAACGTCTGCAGCGGTCGCAGCATGAGCATGCGCGAGATCGTCGATGACCTCTTGACGATCGCGGGCGTCGACGCCTCGGTCGAGACCGACCCCGCGCTCGTGCGTCCGATCGACGCCGCGCTCATCGTCGGGGACAACAGCGCCCTCGCGCGCGACACCGGCTGGCGTCCGAACATCCCGCTCGTGCGGACGTTGAGCGACGTCTTCGAGTTCTGCGCGACGCGCCGAGCATGAGGACGTTCGTCTTCAAGAACCGCGGCGCACTGCTCGTGCCTGTGGCGCTCGCGCTGGTCATCTTCGGCAGACCGAGCCCGCTCAGCACGCTCGCGGGCATCATCGTCGCCGCGTGCGGAGAACTGTTGCGGATCTGGGCCGTCGGATATTCCGGGGTCACGACGCGGGCCGATTCGGTCACGGCGCCGGCGCTCGTCACCGGCGGACCGTATGCGATCGTGCGCAATCCGCTGTACGTCGGCAACGCGCTCATCGCGCTGGGCTTCTGGCTGGCGTTCGCCGGACGGCTCTCCGCGGCGGTCGCGATCGCTTTGCTCGCGTTCGTCGCCGTGCTGGTCGTCGGCGTCTATGCGGTCATCGTGCCGCTGGAGGAAGCGTATCTCGCGCGCACGTTCGGCGAAGAATACGCGCGCTACCGCGCCGTCGTTCCGCGCGCGCTGCCGGCGGGCCGCAGCCTTTCGAAGGCCGACCGCAAGGGCAATTGGCGCGCCGAAGTGATCGCGCGGGCCGAATCGATCACGCTCGCGCTTTTCGCGCTGATGGTCGCGGCTGTACTCGTAAGACTTCGCTGGTAAGAATAGCGCCTAAGATTTCTTCGGGAGCCGCGGGACGAACCAAAAAGTCGCGCAGAATTCCGGGCGGCGGGACGAAGTTATCAGGGTTCGCGAACACTCGTTGGCTTGCCGCCTACGCTCGGCGGATGCTATTCTCGTGAGGCGGAGGCGCCCTGCGACGAGCGGCAGCCGGCCTCTGCGGAGATCTTCGGCGCTCAGCGCGCTGAAATGGCCGGCTGCGAGACATCAATGCAGATTGCTCGTCAACGACGCTCGCCGAAGGGCACTCCGCGCGCGATAGGTCGCCGTAAAGGCGACCTCTTTTTTTTGGGCAACTAGCCGGGCGATGAAGATTTTGGTCGTCGGCGCCGGCCAGATGGGCGCGGGCATCGCGCAGGTCGCCGCGGCCGCCGGCAACGACGTGCTGGTCAACGACGTCGACGAAGCCGCCATTCGCCGTGGCCTGCAGTCCGTCGGCAAGCAGCTCGACCGCGCGGTCGACAAAGGCAAACTCGAGCGCCGGGTGGCCGATCAGACGCTCGCGCGCATCCGCGCGCACCCGCAGCTGGACGCGACGGTCGAGGTCGACATCGCCATCGAAGCGGCCACCGAGGATGAGACGCTCAAGCTGCGTCTGTTCCACACGCTCGATGCGCGCACGCCGCAGGCTGCGGTGCTCGCGTCGAACACGTCGTCGATTTCGATTACAACGCTGGCCGCAGCCACCAAACGACCCGAGTGCGTCATCGGCATGCACTTCATGAATCCAGTTCCCGTGATGAAGCTGGTAGAGATCATCCGCGGCCTCGCCACGAGCGATGCGACCTTCGCATTCACCAAGGCGCTGGCCGAACAGCTCGGCAAGACGGCAGTCGAAGTCAACGATTTTCCCGGCTTCGTGAGCAACCGCGTGCTGATGCCGATGATCAACGAGGCGATCTACGCCCACATGGAGGGCGTCGCAAGCCCCGAAGCCATCGACACGGTGATGAAGCTCGGCATGCACCACCCCATGGGCCCGCTCGAATTGGCCGATTTCATCGGGTTGGACACCTGCCTCGCGATCATGGACGTGCTGTACGAAGGATTCGCGGATCCGAAGTACCGGCCGTGCCCTTTGCTCAAGAAAATGGTCGCCGCCGGTTGGTTGGGAAAGAAGAGCGGCCGGGGGTTCTACACATATTGAATTTCGAGTTCAGCGTCGAGCAAAAAGCCATCCGCGAGCTGGTCGCCGGCTTCGCCGCTCGCGAGATCGCGCCGTACGCCCCGCAGTGGGATAAGGAACGGCGTTTTCCGCTCGACGTCTTCCGCAAGCTCGGCGATCTGGGCATGATGGGCATGACCGTCACGGAAGCATACGGCGGCGCCGACCTCGACAGCGTGAGCGTCTGTCTCGCCATCGAAGAGTTGAGCCGCGCGGACGCCGGCGTGGGCGTCACCGTTTCGGTGCACGCTGGACTGATCACGCGCATCATCGAGAGCTTCGCCTCGGAAGCGGTGAAGCGGCACTATCTCCCCCGCATGTGCACGGGCGAGTGGTTGGGCTCGTTCGCGCTGACCGAAGCGGAAGCCGGCACCGATGCATCCGGTTTGCGGACCAAAGCAGAGGATCGCGGCGACCATTTCCTGCTCAACGGCGTCAAGCAATGGGCCACGAACGGCGGATTCGCCAAAGTCGTCGTCGTCTTCGCGCGCACCGGCGGTCCGGGTCCGAGCGGCATCTCCGCCTTTCTCGTCGATCGCGACGATCCAGGGTTCTTTGTGGGCCGCGAAACCGAGAAGCTCGGCATCCGCTCATCGAACACCGTCGACATCGTGCTGGACAACGCGAGGATCCCGCGCGAGCGGCTGCTCGGCGCGGCCGGTGACGGCTACAAGATCGCGCTGAAGAGCTTGGGCGGCGGCCGGCTCGGCATCGCCGCGCAAGCCGTGGGCATCTTGGCGGCGTGTCTCGACACCGCGCGCCACTACGCCCTCGATCGCTATCAGTTCGGCCGGCCGATCGGGGCGTTCCAAGCGGTCTCGTTCAAAATCGCCGACATGGCGCTCGACCTTGACGCCGCCCGACTGCTGCTGTATCGCGCCGCGTGGCTTCGAGACCGCGGCGACACCAGCATCGACGCATCGTCAAAGGCGAAGTTGTTCGCCTCCGAGGCGGCGCGCCGCCACGCGAACGAGTGCGTGCAGATCCTGGGCGGCTATGGGTACACCGCGGAATTTCCGGCCGAGCGCTACTATCGCGATTCGAAAATCACGGAGATCTACGAAGGCACGTCAGAAGTGCAGCGCATGGTCATCGCGCGCGAAGTGCTCGGCAGGCTCGACGAGCGCACGTCCACCGACCGGCCGAAAAAACGCGCCCCCCCAAGCGACGGCGCGCCGCCGGCCGCGACCTTGGAGCGGTCGGCTTTAGCCGACCGTGATCGGCTTCAGCCGGATTCATGAAGTGGAGCGGTCGGCTTTAGCAGTTTCTTGTAGCGGTCGGCTTTAGCCGACCGTGAGCGAGCGGAGCGACGAATAAGAGCGGTCGGCTTTAGTAGTTTCTTGTAGCGGTCGGCTTTAGCCGACCGTGAGCGAGCGAAGCGAGCGAATGAGACTTCTCGAATATCAAGGCAAAGAGCTTTTCGCGCGCGCCGGGATTCCGGTGCCGAAGGGCAAGGTCGCGCAAACGGTCGACGAGGTGGTCGCGATCATGCGCCAGCAGCCCGCCCCATCGGTCGTGAAAGCTCAAGTGCTCGTCGGCGGGCGGGGCAAAGCCGGCGGCATCAAATTCGCCTCGAACGCGCAGGACGTCGTGGAGCCGGCGACCACCATCCTCGGCATGGACATCAAGGGCGAGACGGCCAAGCGCGTGTGGATCGAACAGCGCATGGACATCGTCCAAGAGCTCTACCTGTCGATCACGGTAGATCGAACGCGGCGCAGGCCCGTGATCATCGCCTCGGCGATGGGCGGCATGGACATCGAAGAAGTGGCTGCCAAGCACCCGGGCGCCATCGGCACGTATGCCATCGACCCGGCGATGGGGTACTATCCGTTCGTCGGTCGGCGCTTGGCGTCGCAAGCAGAAATCCCAAAGAGCGTGACCGCCGAGTTCGTCGACATACTCGGCAAACTCTACAAACTCTTTTTCGAAATCGGCGCCATGCTCGTCGAGATCAACCCGCTTGCGATCACCAAAGACGGACATCTGGTGGCCAGCGACGCGAAGGTCGACATTGACGACAACGGTCTCTTCCGAAACCCGTGGCTGTTGTCGTGGAAGACCGACGTGCCGGACCATCCCCTGGAAGAGCGCGCGCGCAAAACCGGCTTGGCCTACGTGCACCTCGACGGCGACGTCGGCATCATCGGCAACGGCGCTGGGCTCGTCATGGGCACCTTGGACGCGGTCAAAGCGGCGGGCGGTGAACCCGCCAACTTCTTGGATGTGGGCGGCGGGGCAAAAGCGGACGTCGTGCGCGAAGCGGTCGGCATCGTGACCGCGGACCCGAACGTGAAATCGCTCTTCATTAATATATTCGGCGGCATCACGCGAGGCGACGAAGTGGCCAAGGGGCTCGTCGAGGCGCTCGGCAGCGGCGGCTGGAGCAAGGACAAACTGGTCATCCGGCTCACCGGCACCAACGAGAAGGAAGGTCGCGAGGTCTTGACGCGCAATGGCATCGCCGCCGTGGAAACGATGAACGAGGGCGCTCGCAAAGCCGTCGCACTCGCTCGAACGTAACCCGGGATCGTGGAGCGGTCGGCTTAGTCGACCGTCGCGCCCATTCATGGCCGCGCTTGAGATTATTTCCGGAACCTCGCCCGCGCGTGATACAGGGGCGGATGAAGGCGAAAGACCTCGAGCGAGTGATTCACGCCCAAGGCTGGAAATTATTAAGGATGGGGAGGGGGAGCCACAGAATCTACCGGCACCCAGTCTTGAGGCGAGCATCAATGAAATATACAGTGATTATCGAGCAGGGCGAGGATGGTGGATGGGGCGGTTACTTGCCCGACCTTCCAGGGCTTGTTCTCGCCGGTAACACGCGAGAGCAGCTGATGGCCACCATGCAAGACGGAATTGAAACCTATTTGGATGCGCTCCGCGAAGCGGGGATGCCGATTCCAAAGCCTGCGGCTGAGGCGATGACTGTCGACGTGGCGGTGGAGGCCGCCTAGCCGACGTGCCAATCTATCTCAACGAAAACTCGCTCGTCATCGTCCAGGGCATCACCGGGCGCGAGGGCTTGTATCACGCGAACCGCATGCGCGCGTACGGCACGCGAGTCATCGGTGGCGTGACGCCCGGCAAGGGCGGGCAAACGGTCGATGCGTTTGCGGTCTTCGACACCGCCGCCCAAGCCCGAGACAGGACGAACGCGAATGCGTCGGTGATCTTCGTGCCGCCGCCGTTCGCCGCCGACGCGATCCTCGAAGCCGCCGATGCCGGCATCGAACTCGTCATCTGCATCACCGAGGGCATTCCGGTCCACGACATGCTGCGCGTCATGAGCTGCAAGCCGAAATCGATGCGGCTCATCGGACCGAATTGCCCCGGCGTCATCTCGCCCGGCAAGGCGCTGGCAGGCATCATGCCCGGGCACGTGTTCAGCGAGGGCAACGTCGGGTTGATCTCGCGCAGCGGCACGCTCACCTATGAGATCGTCGACCTGCTCACGCGCGCCGGCATCGGTCAAAGCACGTGCGTCGGCATCGGCGGCGATCCGATCATCGGCACCGTCTTCGTCGAAGCGCTTTCAGATTTTCAGAAAGACGAGCAGACTGAGGCGGTCGTGCTCGTCGGGGAGATCGGCGGCAGCGATGAAGAAGACGCCGCCGCGCTCATCCGAGAAAAAAAATTCAGCAAGCCGGTCGTGGCGTTCATCGGCGGCCGTTCGGCGCCGGAAGGCAAGCGGATGGGCCACGCCGGCGCCATCGTGAGCGGCAGCAAGGGCACGGCGAAGGCCAAAATCGAGGCGTTCGAAGGGGCAGGCGTTTCGGTCGCGGACAGCCCGGCCGATATTCCGGAACTCGTGAAAGCCAGGACACGGCAACCGCAGCCGTCCCGCTCATAGCCTCAAAATTTTCAGGTTTCTCAGGCCTTTCTAATGCCTCTTTAGTGCCAGGTTAAGACACTTTTCATATTGAACTGGCGGGACGGGCGAAACGAACGCGACCTCGTGTCGTGGTCGTGGCCCTTTTTGGCGGTATTCTGGAAGCGTGAAAGCAGCGCCCAGAGTACGCGTTCACCTTCACTCAAAGAGGGGAAATGAATGCCAAGGAAACTGATCGGAATAGCTCTGGCAGCTGTTCTGGCAGTGCTTAGCCAGGGAACTTGGGCACTGGCCGGCACGTCAGGAGGGTTGTCGGGCTATATATTCCTGCAAGACGGTTCGCCGCTTGCAGGCGCGTCAGTGACCGCGAGCTCGCCGTCTGAAGTTCAAAACACTCATACGGATAGCTCCGGGCACTTTACGTTTGTGTCCCTGACGCCGGACACATATACGGTGACGGCAAGCGAAGACGGTTATGACACCGTGTCGCAGGCCGGCATCACAGTCATCGCCGACAACACGCAGAACGTAACGCTGCACACGCAGCGCTCTGCCAAAGTCATCGCTGTCATTCCCGTTCGCGCGGCGAACGAACTGGTGCGACCCGGCACGACCGCCGACGTTTACTCGGTGAACGCGGCGACAGCATCGAAGCTCGGCGTACTGGGCGGCGGCGGCGGCAGCGATAACGTCTACGGCGCGATCGCCTCGTTGCCTGGCGCGACCGTCGGCTCGGGTCAGTACGGCTGGTATCAGACCGTGCACATCCGCGGCGGCGACTACGACCAGATCGGCTACGAGTACGACGGCATTCCCGTCAATCGCTCGTTCGACAACTACCCGACGTCGACGGCCTCGAATACCGGCTCCAGCGAGCTGCAAGTGTACACCGGCGCGGCTCCGCAGAACGCCGAAGGCCAAGGCCTGTCGGGCTTCATCAATCAGGTCATCAAGGACGGCACCTATCCGGGATTCGCGAACTTGGATCTCGGCATCGGCAGCCCCGGCCTGTACAACAAGCTGAACCTGGAGATCGGCGGCGGCACGCCGAGCCGCAACTTCACGTACTACGTGGCGACCGGCGGCTACAACGTCCGTCCTCGCTATCTCGACAACTCGAACGGCGCGGGCATATCCGTCAACTACGGCGCGCCGTTCGACACGACGGTCTGCCCCGACGGGAAGACAGCCGGTACGGGTGGTCACGCAGTCGACAACCCCGCCAATGCAAGCAATATGGATTGCTTCCAGATCTTCCAAAACACCAACAACAACTCGAACGCAGGTGCTGGCCCGGGTCTCGCTTTTACCGGCCCTGGCGGCTATGCGCTCGGCAACGTCAACAACATGTTCAACTTCTTCCAGATCAACGACCGCGAAAACGTGGTCAATCTCCATTTCGGCCTGCCGCATCGCGGCGACTCGGGCCGGGACGACATCCAGTTCCTCTTCAGCAATTCGCTGTTGCGCTCGCCCTACTACAGCTCGTTCAACGACTGGGGCGCGCCCCTGTTCGCCGCGGACGCTAACAACGTGGACGCGGAGTGCTTGAGCTGCGTCGCAACGTCCTATCACAACGTGTTCGGCATCGTGAACACGCCGTGGTCGGGCGTGGGCGGAGTTCCGTTCGTCCCCTACACGTCTGGATTCTCGAGCACGATGCCGTCGGGCACCGTGTTTACGGCTGCATGCCCGGCGCCGTGCGGCATCCAGCGCTATCAATACCCGAGCTCCAACGTCGCGTTCAACGGATGCGATGGAACGCAGCCGTTGGGCTGCCGCTTCGATGCGCCGCCCGCCGCTGCAGCGAATCTGCAGGACAGCTCCGAGAACGGTCAGGGCATCTACAAGCTGCAGTACCAGCACAACATCGGATCGAGCGCGTTCTTCCGGGTGTACGCGTACAGCTACTATTCGTGGTGGTTCCTCTACGGGCCCAACACGACCAACAGCGGGTTCGTGGGCTGCTGCCCGTCGGACTACGAGCTGTCCACGCACACGCGCGGCGCGAGCGCCGAGTTCGAAGATCAGATCAACGCGCGCAACCTGATCACCGCGCAGATCGCCGGCATCACGGCGACCACGGTTCGCGACAACAACACCCAGATGCTCAACGGGCTGTCGGGCAGCCGGCGTCGCTGGTTCCCGCTCGTCAGCGCGGCTGACCCGTACAACGGCATCTGCTACGGCGGCACGGTGGCCGTCGGAAATCCGTTCGGATCGTGCCAGCCCGACAGCGTCAATCCGGCGCAAGGGCGCGCGCGGTTCGCGACCGACTACGGCACGATGGCCGGCGGACTGCCGGATCCCAACTCGCTCGGCATCTCGTGCAACGGTCCGTGCGCGTGGCTGCAGGCGGAAGATGGTCCGTTCGCCACTTACAACAACGTGAAGCCGACGTTCTACTCGGCCTCGCTCGGCGATCAGTTCAAGCCCAGCGACAAGTTCTTGTTGAACCTCGGAATTCGCGTCGACCAGTTCCAGTTCCAAGGCGGCAACACGGACCACGGCAATATCACGACGTTCTGGCTGAACGCGTGGAACAATGGCCAGTGCATCAGCGCGGCGCCGGGATCGAGCCCAGTCGATAAAATGGAAGACTTGGCGACCTTCCCGAACGGTGTTGCGGTCCTCTTCGGCGGCGGCAACCAGACGATCACGCCGATGACGCCGTGCACGTCCATCAACGACCCGACGAATCCGGGTCACACGTATCTGCCGGCGACGTTGCTCAACCCGTCGTCGCAGAAGTTCACGTACACCGAGTTCCAGCCGCGCATCGGCGGCACGTACACGGCGGACGCGGACAACGTCATCCGGTTCTCGTTCGGCAAGTACGTGCAGGCGCCGAACGCGGCGTTCGAGCAGTACAACTCGCTGCAGAGCAACACGCCCGAATTCCTCGGGCGACGCTTCTTGTCGATCGGCTTCAACACGCCGGGCCACCAGCTCGGTCCGGAATCCTCGTACAACAGCGATCTCTCGTGGGAGCATCGCTTCGCCAACAGCGACGTGAGCTTCAAGCTCTCGCCGTTCTACCGGCACACGGACAACCAGTACCAGACGTTCTTCTTGGACCAGAAGACCTCGTTTGTGTCCGGCTTGCCGATCGGCAAGCAGACCTCCGAAGGCGTTGAGTTCCAGTTGCAAAAGGGCGACTTCAGCCAAAACGGCTTCTCTGGGTTGCTGGCCTACACGTACACGTGGACCTACGTGCAATACGGAAATCTGCCGGGTAACGGCGGCACGCCGTTCACGTCGATCAACAACGCCATCAAGACCTACAACGCCTACACGTCATTCTGCGCGACGAATCCAACCGATGCGCGGTGCGGCGTGCCGAACGACTTCCTGACGGGAGCGCCGTGCTACACGACGGCTGGAAATCCGGATACCGCGTGCCTCGCGACCTCGGTGGCGAACCCGTACTGGAACGCGCCGGTTCAGAACTTGTTCGATCCGAATGGGCGGTACCAACCGTATTCCATTCTGCCGAACGGGTTCAACTCGTCGGTCACGTCGTTCGCGGTGCCAAACGTCGGTTCGCTCGTCCTGAACTGGAAGCACGACAAGCTGTCCATCACGCCGTCGATCCAGTACTTCGGCTCGGGCTTCTATGGAGCTCCGCTGCAGACACTGGGCATCGATCCCGCCACGAACCTGATCCCGGGGAACAACTTCTTCTACGGAGAGGGTTTCACGGGCGGGTGCTCCGGCACGCTGACGTCGGGCTTCCCAGATTCGCGCTATCCCTTCGGTCCGCCAGCGGTTGGCACCGGCGGGATGCCGTACGACGCACTGACGTGCAACAACGCCATCAACATCCCGGATCCGTATACCGGCAAGTTCGACACGCTGGGTGCATTCCGGACGCCGCAGCAACTGCTGGGCAACCTGCAGGTCACCTTCGATGCGACGCCGCGCGTCTCGTACGTCGTGAGCGCTCTCAACCTGGTGGACACGTGCTGGGGCGGAACCAAGGAGCCGTGGACGGTTGCGGCGAGCAACAAGGCAT